>ERZ778025.102-NODE-102-length-282566-cov-13.932987_pt1 | contig 282566 bp, 245 predicted proteins | sample MGYA00375755_ERZ778025 | MGnify/ENA primary metagenome ERZ778025 (study PRJEB29350, sample SAMN05389825) | bioreactor metagenome | isolation source: Thiocyanate bioreactor | place: South Africa: University of Cape Town | collected 2014-03-17 ...
GCAACTACGCTCGCAAACGCCGACCGTCGACACTCGCTAAGTGAGCGGCATTGGGCCTAGCCCCGCGAAGTCGGCGGCGTCATTGGACCCCCATCCGCGTGCACTCGCTCTCGAAGTCGTCGACCGCGAGGCGCGGGAAGACGTGGTGGAACGCGCTCGAGTCGAGGGAGACGTCGCGCGGTCGTGGTTCACCGGCAACGCCGAGACGCGAAGCACGCTCGAACACGGCGGCAGGATCGACGCCGAGGTGTCGCGCGAGGCGCTCGCCCATCTCGTATCGGCTCATGCGCTCGGGCCCGCCGAGGTGGATCGTGCCGCGGAGGTCGTCCTCGCCTGCCATCGCGACGAGCGCCTCGGCGGCAGCGCGGAGCGAGAGCGGCGTGCGCCATTCATCCTCGAACAAGCGCATCCGGGGCGAGCCGGTCTTCAACGCATCCACTTGTTGATCGAAGAACCCGCGCCGCGCGGTGAGCGTCGGGCCGAAGAGGAGCGTCGTTCGCACGACGAGGAGGTTCGGCACACGTTGGGCGGCCTCGCGCTCCGCGGCCAGCTTGGTCCTTCCGTAGACGGACAGTGGGGCGGGCGTCACGCTCTCGTCGTACGGCGCGTGCTCTCCGTCGAAGACGAGATCGGTCGATACGTGAACGAGCCGCGCGCCTGCTTCGCGGCAGGCGTCCGCGAGGTGTACCGTGCCGGCAACGTTCACAGCCTCCGCGCGCTCGGGGTCACGCGCGCAGTCGCTGATGAGCGTGACCGCCGCTGCATGGATCACGACCCGCGGCCGGGCAGCCGAGACGAGCGACGCCACGGCCTCCGGGTCGGAGAGATCGATCCCCAGGGCGCCGCGCCCCGGACCACCACACGCCACGGTCGTGACTCCTCGACGTGCCAGCTCGGCAACGAGATGGCCTCCGAGGAGACCCGTTGCACCGGTCACGAGGACGCTCCCGTTCTCGAGCATCCCCGGAGGTTATCCGAGCCGGCCGACGATGGAGCGGTGCCCGTGTCTCGCGCTACGTCGGTTTCACGACGTAGCGCAAGACGAGCCTGCTACTCGCGGTCGGCGGCGACGGCGTACTGCGCGCTCGAGTCTTCGAGATCGCTCGCGACGGCGTAGCCCACGGCGCCGTGCTGCGCGACGGCGAGCGAGTAGCCATGCGCCTGAGCGACACGGACCTGCGCGGTCCCGACGGCGCGCGGCGGGAGCTGATCGGCGCTCCGGATGTGGACGCGCCGGGGATCGTAGATGAAGACGCTCACGCGCTGGACGCCGCCGTTCGCCTGGGCGACCTCGTACTGGAGCATCGCCGCGCGCTCGCCGCCCTGGACGGGAAGGAGTCGGCCGCCGACGAAGCGCGCGTTCTTCTCGAGCTGAGGGACGTGCACCGGAACACCGACCTCACGCTCGAAGGCGCGGACCTCTTTCGGATCCGGCGTCTCGGGGCGGATTGGACGGCGGTGCACGTCGACGAACTGGTTCACGAGCTCGTCGTTGCTGAAACCTGCGCCGAGTCGTGCGGAGGTGTCTCCGACGGCCATCGGCTGCTTGCCGGCGAAGCCCCACGCGAACGCGATCGCGGCCGCGGCGCTGAGCGGAAGCATCGTCCGCCAGTGACGGAGCATGACCGGACGACCTGCAGGTCCATCTTCGACGCCCGAGCGGAGCTCCGCGACGGCCATCGCCGCCGTTGCTACCGCCTCGGCTCGCTGCTTCGACTCGCGGGCCCGCTCACCCGCCATCGCGACGAGCATGCGAGCCCGGACATCATCGGGGGTCGTGGTCGATACGGCCTTCTTCACCGAGCCGCGAATGGCTCGGTCGAGCGCCACGCGCTCACGGCAGTCCTCGCACTTTCCGAGGTGGTCGTCGACTTCGAGCGTCTTGGCGGCATCGAGCTGACCGTCGGCGTGAGCGCCGAGGAGACGAGCGATGGAGCGGCAAGATGAAGCGTCTCGATTCACTGGGGGCATCACTGCACCAATCAAGCGGAGGCCCTCCTCTTGGCCCGGTAGGCCGCGAGATCTGCGGGTTGCTCGTTTGCCCTCTCGCTCACCGGTTCACCCTTCACGATACCGAGTGCCAGCGCATGATTGTACAAAGAACGCTGCAAGAGCTTTCGGCCTCGGTGAAGGCGACTCATCACGGTTCCGATGGGGCAACCCATGATCTGCGCGATCTCTTCGTAGCTGAACTCTTCGACGTCACAGAGAATGACGGCGAGCTTGAATTCGGTCGGCAGCGCGTCGAGCGCGCGCTGGACCTCGCCCTCGACGATGGGCATCAGCGCCGCCTGCTCCGGATCGCGGAGCTGCCGCATCGTCGATGCGCTGACCCATCCGTCGACCAGCGGATCGGCGTCCGGGCCTTCGAGCACCGAACGCTCCAGCCCGCCGCGGCGGTACTTGTTGATGAAGGTGTTCGTCAGGATGCGGAAGAGCCATGCCTTCAGGTTGGTCCCGGCATGGAACTGCTCCCGGGCACGCATCGCTTTGAGGAGCGTGTCCTGGACGAGGTCTTCGGCCTCCGCGGGGTTACGGGTCAGCTTGCAGGCGACCGCGTAGAGGGCGTCGAGATGCCCTACCGCCTCCTCGGTAAATGCGTCCGAGGTCTGCTTCGCGGTGGCGGGAGGCGTAGAAAAGAGGCTCATCTTAGGATCGCTCACGCCTTTCTCTTGGGGCGTAACTCCCATGTTAAGTCGGCTATTCCTGCGATCTAGCTGAGCCGTGAGCTTTGCCGCTTTGTCTCGAGCGCGACGGGAAAGGTCCGCTTTCGGGTCGAAATGACGCGGGCCGGGAGCCGGACCCACGATCGCGGCAGAAGTCAGGAAAGCCGCGGGCTTGGCGATCCTAGGACTTATCCTTGTCGCCCATCGACTCGAGCTTCTCCTCGAGCTCTTCGATACGGGTGTTCAGGCGCTTGATCTCGTGCTGGAGCTGCTGCCACGGCAGGAGATTCGGGACGACCGCCTTCACGCGCTCGTCGATCTTCGTCTGCCAGTCCTCCCAGGTCTCCTTCGCCTGCTCGACCAGGCTCGGCTTGCCGGGCGAGGCGGGCGAGGACGCAGGCGCCGCGGGCACGCCGTTGTCCTTCTCCTCGGCCTTCGCCGGCTCCGAGACCGTCGTCTTGCTCGGAGGCTCGGTCTTGCCGGCGCCCGGGATGAGGCGCCCGATCGGACCTTCACGCAGATCGGACAGGACCTTCTCCGTCCGCTGGTGGATGAGGTCCTTCAGGGTCTGGAGCGGAACGTTGCGACTCGAGGACGCCTTCTGCTTCTGCTCTTCGTAGATGATCTGCGCGAGGGTGACCTCGGTGAGGTCTTCCTTCGTGTTGTTGTCGATGATCTGGACTTCCTCGCCGCCGCGGACCATCTCCGCGATCTGGAGGAGCGTCACGTAGCGGCTGTCCTTCGTATCGTACAGCTTCCGGTTGGAGTACCGCTTGATGACGCGTCGCGGCCGATCATCCGTCGCGTTCTCTTGGGCCTTGTTTTCCACGGGAGCTCCTGGCGTCCAAGATACACTAACGCGACGCATCGAGTAGCTTCGTTGAAACCTGTCGGAAACCTTTCGTCCGCAAGCGCTTCGCTCGTCCTTCAAGAGGTCACTGCCGGTTACGCCGCGGTTTCCGCGCCGTCCGCGGCCCCTGCTGCCGAGCTTCGAGAGGTCGACCTCCACGTCGCGGCCGGTGAAATCGTCTGCGTCCTGGGGCCGAACGGCGCGGGGAAGACGACGCTCGTGCGAGTGGCGTCGGGGCTGCTCGTGCCCTGGAGCGGCGAGGTCCGCCTCCTCGGCGAGCCGCTGGCGGCGCGCTCGCGCGCCGAGGTCGCCCGCGTCCTCGCGGTCGTGGAGCAAATGCAGGACATCGCCGGCAACTTCACAGTGCGGGACGTCGTCGCGATGGGGCGTGCGCCGCATCAAGGCGGCTGGATGCGTGCGACGAGCGAGGACGACGGCATCGTCGACGATGCGATCGCGCGCTGCGATCTCCTGAAGCTCGCGTCCCGTCCTGCGCGCGCTCTCTCGGGCGGCGAGCAGAAGCGCGTCGCCGTCGCGCGTGCGCTCGCGCAGGAGCCGAAGGTGCTCCTCCTCGACGAGCCCGGCGCGTTCCTCGACGTGCGCCACCAGCTCGATCTCTACGAGCTCCTCGCGACCGAGGTGAAGGAGCGCGGGATGGCGTGCCTCGTCGTGATGCACGATCTCAACGTGGCCGCGCAGTTCGCCGATCGCGTTGTCCTCATGAAGGCCGGTCGCGTCGTCGCCGCCGGCGGGGTCGCCGAGGTGATGACGTGGAAGACGCTCAAGGAGACCTTCGACGCCGACCTCTACTGCGGCGTGAACGATCTCACCGGTGCGCGCTTCTTCCTCCCGATGCGCGGCCGCCGCGACGCTTCGACCTAGCCCCGACGGTGCTCTCAGGTCGAATCGAGATCAGAGGTAGCGGCGGACGATCTCGTCGAGCGCGCTGTCGCTCGTGACGCCGCGACGGATGGCGACGATCTTTCCCGTCTTCGACACCACGATGAGGGTCGGCAGGCTGGTGACGCCGTACTGCTTCGCGATCGTGTTGTTCTGGTCGTAGACGACCGGGAAGCCGAGGCCCTTCTTGCGGATGAAGCCCGCTGCGAGGCCGTCCTCGTCGCTCGTGTTCACCCCCACGACGGCGAGGCCCTTGTCCTTGTAGCGGTGCGCGATCGTGTTCACGATCGGCGCTTCGACCTGACACGGCCCGCACCAGGTCGCCCAGAAGTCGAGCACGACCGGGCGCCCGCGGAGGCTGCTGAGCTCGAGCGTCTGCGGTGCCACACCGTCGGCACCGCCGAGGCTCTCGGCGTTCGCCACGATCCGCGCGCTGAAGTCCGGAGCATCCTCGTCGAGCGCCGCCCCTTCGCATCCCTTCGTCACCCGCGGGACGAGCGCGAACCCAGCGGCGAGAGCCAGCACGGTCAGCGCGGCGCGGATGTTGCTCCCCGACGGTGGAGCTTTCGTCGCGCCAGCGTCGGTGTCGACCGTCGTGGGGGTAGCCGGCTCGTCGGACATCACGACTGACATAGCAAGCAACCACGAGAGCGTCGACGCGGGCGAAAGCGGGCGAGTTGCGGGACGGCCTGACTCGCGATACGACCATCACGCGCGTCGCCATACGCGTACGGATGGGGCCAGCAGATCAACCCCGCACGGGGCCACCAAGCGATCTCGCCAAGCTGTCCCTCGGCGCGCTCGGCGTCGTCTACGGGGACATCGGCACCTCACCGCTCTACGCGATGAGGGAGTGCTTCGCATCTCCTCACGGGACGGCCATCACCGAGCACAACATCCTCGGGATCCTCTCGCTCTTCTTCTGGTCGCTGACGCTCGTCATCGTCGTCAAGTACCTCACGTTCGTGATGCGCGCGGACAACGGGGGAGAGGGCGGGACGTTCGCGCTCATCGCGCTGCTCGACCCGAAACGTGCCGAGCGCACGCGCGTGGGCGTTCTCCTCATCCTCCTCGGGCTGTTCGGAGTGTCGCTCTTGAGCGGCGAGGGGATCATCACGCCGGCGGTCTCCGTTCTCAGTGCAGTGGAAGGACTGAAGGAGACGACGGACGCGTTCGAGCCGTTCATCGTCCCTATCTCCGTAGGGATCATCCTCGGCGTCTTCGCGATCCAGAGGCGCGGGACAGGCGGCGTCGGCGCCGTGTTCGGTCCGGTGATGCTCCTCTGGTTCGCGACGATCTCCGTCATCGGGTTCCGCTGGATCCTGAAGCGCCCCGACGTGCTCCATGCCGTGAACCCCGCCTACGCCGTGGAGTTCATGCAGCACCACGGGGGCCACGGCTTTCTCGTGCTCGGCGCGGTCGTCCTCTGCTTCACCGGAGGCGAGGCGCTCTACGCGGACATGGGCCACTTCGGGAAGGGACCGATTCGCCTCGCGTGGTACGCGGTGGTCTTCCCGGCGCTCCTGCTCAACTACTTCGGTCAGGGCGCGCTCCTGCTCCAGCGTGGAGCCGTCCCGAACTCGTTCTTCGGGCTGGTCGACGGTTGGCTGAGGCTTCCGCTCTCGATCATCGCGACGATCGCCGCAGTGATCGCGTCGCAGGCGCTCATCTCGGGGTCGTTCTCGCTCGCTCGGGCCGCGGTGCAGCTCGGCTTTTTCCCGCGCGTGAAGATCGTCCACACCTCCGGCATGAGCGAGGGGCAGATCTACGTGCCCGAGGTGAACTGGGGCCTGGCCGTCGCGTGCATCGCGCTCGTGCTCGGGTTCGGGTCCTCCTCGAAGCTCGCCGCTGCGTACGGCATCGCGGTGACCGGCACGATGAGCATCACGTCGATCCTCTTCTTCGCGGTCGCGCGTGGTCGCTGGAAGTGGAGCCTCCTCACCGCGGGGCCGCTCGTGGCGCTCTTCCTTGCGCTCGACCTCTCGTTCTTCTCGGCGAACCTCGTGAAGATCACGCACGGCGGCTGGGTCCCGCTCGCGATCGGCGCCGTCATCTTCACCGTGATGACCACCTGGCGGCGTGGCCGCGTGCTGCTCGGGCAGGCCTTCCTCGAGCAGACTCTGCCGCTCGAGACGTTCATGGCCGACATCGAGCTCATGAAGCCGCCGCGTGTGCAGGGCACCGCGGTCATCATGACCTCGAATCCGAAGGGCGCGCCGCCCGTCCTCCTGCATCACTTCAAGCACAACAAGATGCTGCACGAGCAGGTCGTCCTCCTCTCGATCGGGACCCAGCACGTGCCCGAGGTGCCCCGCTCGCAGCGGATCCGCGAGCTCGTCAATCTCGGCCACGGCATGTGGCAGGTCACGGCGAGCTACGGCTTCATGCAGACGCCGAACGTCCTCGAGGTCCTCGAGCAGTGCGCCGATCGAGGCCTGATCACGAACAAGGCGGACACGAGCTTCTTCCTCGGTCGCGAGACGCTGATCATCTCGAACCGGCGCGGCCTCTCGCGCTGGCGCAAGATGCTCTTTGCCTTCATGAGCCGCAACGCACGCCCGGCGAACGCGTTCTTCCAGATCCCGCCTAATCGGGTCATCGAGCTGGGCACGCAGATCGAGCTCTGAGGCTTCATTCGAGCCCCAGGAGGTCCGGGATGACTGGATCTTCCCGGACGAAGCGCCCGCTCGTCTCCGGCGAGACGCGAGCAAACACGTCGGTTCTGCCCGGCACGAAACAGCGGCCATCCACTCCTCTGCGGGTCGTTGGGGCGCGAGCCCAAAATTGATGGCGATGTCGTGACCCGAAGGGGGTCGGGATGGCGACATAGGGAAAGAAGAACAGTGGGGAGGCCACGCGTCCGCACGAGCCGGACGGGGAGGGCCTGCCACACCCGTCACGCACCGACATCCATCAGCGCGACGCTCGAGGCGACTCCGACGCTACCGAGTCACCCATTGAGGCCCCGCCCATGAAGCTCAGTCTCTGCCCGCGGTCCGCGTTTCCAGCGCGCATCGTCGAGCCCGCACCTCCGAGTGACGAGATCTTCGATCTGGCCGCGTTGCGTCATGTGGAGTCACTCCCGCCTCGTCGGGATCCGAAGTCGGGGCCCCGCCTTCGTCCTCGGGTGTGCGAGAACGAGCCACGAAGCGAGTCGTAGGCGTACGCGCCGTCCAGGTCTCGTCGCCAAGAGCGCTCGGCCCGAGCGTTGCTCTCGCGTGGCGCAGCGCGGCTCGAGCGGCTCGACGGTGGAGAGCACGCCCATCGCGACGCTGACGCACGGAAACGGCGAGCCCGCGCCCGCCATGTGGTCGGAGAGGTACATCTTGAGCAACGAGAAACGACCAGACCAGGCTCGCAGCCCGCGTTCCGAGCTCGACGCTCGCGCCGTACGTTCTCAGCGCAAGGCGGAACACGAGCGTCGAGAGCTCGCGGCCACACGCCATTTCGCCCACGATGCTGGCTCCGAGCGGGAGCTCGTCGATCCCAGCGCCGACACCGTGCCTTCCGAGCCCAAAGCGCCTGTCCTCTGGGGCAGGTTCTTGGCGGAGTGGTGACGGGATCGATGGTGGAGGGGCTCGAGCTCTGAGCCTTCATTCGATCCCCAGGAGGTCCAGGATGGCGTGCACGAACGTCAGCGGATGAGGGGGAGAGCCGGGGACGTAGAGAACGGGGGTCACCTCGGCGAAGAACGAGCGATCGACGCCAGGTGCATCGGCGTAGAGGCCGCCCGAGATCGCGCACGCTCCGAACGCGACGAGGAAACGCGGGTCGGGCATGGCGTCCCAGGCGAGCCGCACCGCGTCGGCCATGTTCTTGGTCAGCGGTCCGGTGACGACGAGCGCGTCGGCGTGACGGGGCGAGGCGACCCATTCGATCCCGTAACGCTGGAGGTCGAAGTTCACGTTCGAGAGTGCGTTCAGCTCGAGCTCGCAGCCGTTGCAGCCGCCCGCCGAGACCTGCCTGAGCCGTAGCGATCGCCCGAACACCGAGGCGAGCGATCTCGAGGTGAGAACCGGATCGATCCGGTCCGGTCCTTCCGTGACGACGAGCGCCTCGCGCGTGGCTGCGCCCATCCGCGGGTCGGCGGTGAACGCGAGCTTCCCTTCCGGGCACGCCTCGACGCACTCGGCGCAGAACACGCACGTTCCGAGATCGAGACGGAACGGGGCGAGCGCGATGGCGTCCGTCGGGCACGCCTTCACGCAGGCATCGCAGCCCTCCTTGCACGGCGTGGTCGAGATGCGCGGGCGACCTCGGAACCCGTGCGGCACGGCCTTGCGGAGGTCCGTGATGTACTGGGTGCCTTGCGAGGCGCGAACGCGGAGAGCCTTCAGCATCAGAGATCGCTCCCGCAGTAGGAGAGGTCGAAGCTCTTGTTGCAGATGGGGAAGTCGGAGATCTCGTTCTCGCGGACGGCGAGTGCGAGGCCGAGCCAGTTCCGGAACGACGGGTCCTGCACCTTGTATCGGGCGAGGCCGCCGCCGCCGTCGGTCTCGAGCGCGTGCACGACCTCGCCGCGCCACCCTTCGGTCATCGCAACGACGAGCTGCCGAGGCGCGAGTGCGCCGATGCGGGGGCGCGCTGCTTCCCACCGAGGATGGGCGTCCGCGACGGAGCTCAGCCAGGCGAGCGAGCGCCGGATCTCCGCGATTCGGATGCGCGCACGTGCCCAACAGTCGCCGTCGGGTTCGACGCACGCCTCGATCGGGTGGTGCTCGTACACGCCGCCGGCTCGGGTGCGCAGATCGCACGGAACGCCGGACGCGCGCGCGGCGAGCCCGACGAGACCGATCTCGCGCGCGAGGGCCGACGGCACTGCCCCCACGCCCCGGAGCCGGTGCTGCACCGTCCGCGCCGACGAGAAGCGGTCGTCGATGATAGCGACGTCGTCGGAGAGGAGCTTCAGGTTGCGGAGCAGATCCGTCGACGTGAAGGCGCCGTTCGTCGCCTCCGCGAGGTCGGGTCCCGCGCCGAGCGTCGTGCCGCTGCCGCCGGGGCGTATCGCGCCCCGCCCGAAGCGACTTCCGCAGAGCCGCATCGAGGTGTTGATCGCCGTCGTCCGCAGGCGCCCGTAGCTCGACGCGCCCTGCAAGAAGCCGACGTCGGCGGCGAGTCCGGCGAGTCCGGCGAGGTGCATCGCGATGCGCTCGAGCTCGAGCATCGCTCCGCGGGCGGCGTCGATCTCGTGCGGGACGGCCATTCCCGCGAGCGCCTCGATCGCGGCGGCATAGGCCCATGTGTGCGCGATGCTCGTGTCGCCTGCGATGGTCTCGACGAGCGGCGCGAGCGAGCGGGGATCGCGCGCGAGCAGGAGCTTCTCCACGCCGCGATGCTGGTAACCGAGGTGAATCTCGAGGTGATGGACGCGCTCGCCGAGACACATGAATCGGAAGCTGCCCGGCTCGATGACGCCGGCGTGGATGGGGCCGACGGCGACCTCGTGGACCTCCTTGCCCTCGATCTCGTAGAAGGGGTACGCGTCTCGGCCCTTCGACCCCGTCACCTCGAAGCGGACCGGCTTCAGCCATGGATGTCCGGCGATACGGACGCCATGCTGCTCGTGGAGCTCACGCTCGAAGCAATGGAGCGCCGGAAATTCGGGCGTGAGCGCGTGGTAGCCGACATCGCGCTCGACGACGGTGCGTAGCGCACGAAGCTCCGACCCGCCCTGCTCGACGACGGCGGTGATCGTGATGCGCTCGTCGTTCGGGGTGCCGAACAACGTCACGACCCGGCCGTCGTCGTCGCGGAGCAGACGCTCGAGCGCGATCCGCCACTCCGTGACGGTGAGCTCCGGAGCGGCATCGAGCGGTACGAGGAGCAGTCGTGCGGCGCTCATCCGGCTCCGAGCGACGCGGCGACCGCGCGGAAGAGAGCGTTGATGGGTGCGGGCATGTAGATGCCCATCGCGACGAGGGCGACGAGGAATGCGAGCTTGGGCGTCACGCTGAGGAAGCTCTGGCGCGGCCAGTGCACCTTCTTCTTCGGGGCGCCCCAGATCATCGGGAACACGGTTCGGCCCGTGGCGACGAAGCTGAGCGAGACGAGCGAGCAGAAGATCACGAACACGAGGATCTGATCCGCGCGGACGAGCCCGGAGAGGATGATGAGCTCACCCAGGAAGCTGCCGAACGGCGGAAAGCCGAGGAGCGCGAAGGTGCCGACCATCAGGAAGAGGCCGCTGTACGGCAGGTCGCTGATCAGGCCGGAGACCTCGCGTGTGTCCTTCGTTCCGTAGTGGGCTTTGATCTTGCCGGCGGTGAGAAAGAGGATTGCCTTGATGAACGCGTTGCTGACGACGTAGAGGACGACCCCGTACGAGGCGGACTTTCCGATCGCGAGGCCGATCGCGATCACCCCAGCGTGGTTGATCGAGGCGTAGGCGATGAGCCGCTTGTAGTTGTTCGTCGCGATGATGCTGACGGTCGAGACCGCCATCGATACGAGACCGATGGCGAGGAGCTCGGTCGCGACGAGGTCGCGATCGCCGGCTCGGTAGACCTGGAGCACGCGTAGGAGGCACACGAGCGTGCAGTTGAACTGCACGGCCGCGAGGAGCGCCGTCGTCGAGGGGGGCGCCTCGTCGTACGTCTCCGGCAGCCAGCTGTACATCGGCGCGAGGCCCAGCTTCGTGCCGTACCCGAGGACGACGAGCGCGAGACCGAGCCGCCTCCACATGTTCGGCGCATCGGTCGGCGCGCTCCGCAGCTCGTCGAGGAAGAAGGTCGGGGGCGCGCCCGTCGTTGCCATCGAACGTCCGAGGCAAACCAACCCGACGAACGCGATCGCGAGGCCGACCGACGAGAAGAGGAGATATCGCCAGGCGGCATGACGGCTCGACGGCACGCCGGTCCGCACGACGAGCGGCGTTGCCGCCAGCGTGGTGATCTCGAGCGCGATCCACCCGGCGAGCAGGTGGTTCGAGAGGATCACGAAGTTCGCCGCGCCCATGAACACGAGAGACAGACGGGCGAAGCGGGAGACCTGATCCGCGAGCTCCGGGGTCGTGCGGGCGCGGTTCCAGACGTAGCCCGCGATGCCCAGGAAGACGAGGTTGATGACGACGAGGAACAGGCGGGCCGTCGCGTCGGTCGTCAGGTATCCCCCGGCCAGCGACGTCCCCGTCGTCACCGTGAAGGCCACCGCGAGCGCCGCGGCGGCCTGTGCGGCGCTTGCGGCTAGGAGGACCAGCGGCGCGACCGGCCGCGCTGCGCGAGAGCCGATGCCGGGCGCGAGGAGAAGGGGAGCGAAAGACAAGTAGACGAGGTTCATAGGACCGCAGACTCCGTGGCGGGCTCGTCGTCGCCTTCGCTGGTCACGTGCACGAGGTACCAGCGGAAGAAGAGGACCGAGACGAGGAGCACCCCGCTCATCGCCGCGTAGAGCCCTGCCGAGCCGTGCTCGCCGGGGGCGCCGAGCTCGAAGAGCGCGATCGCGTTCTCGATCCGGAGCACGCCGATGATCTGGCTGAACGTCGCGCGTGACGCGGCAAGGACGAAGAGGCCGAGGACGAACGAGGCGGCGGCGACCGCGACGAGCATCTGATCGTCGCCTTCGATCGGCACGAGCACGTCGGCGGCGCGGAACGCAACGACGACGAGGCCAAGGGCGATCGCCCACGAGAAGAGGTTCGGCGCGATGACGTCGTTGCGCGGCGGCGCGTTCCGACGGCGCATCACCTGGTAGAGGAGCAGCGGCGCCGCGACGGTGCGGAGCCCGATGACGTCGACTGCGATGAGCGCGACGTCGAGGGTGACCGTGCTCTCGTCGCGCAGCGAAAGCCACGCGATGAGAGCGCCCTGGAGCGCGAGGCCGAGCAAGCTCGTACGCCAGGTCGCGACGAAGAGCGGAATCAGGACCACGATCGCGAACGCGATCAAGAGGCCGCTCATCCGGTGCCTCCCGCGCCGAAGGTGGTGGCGAGCAAAGCGATCCCCCCGGCGACGACCCCGGCGACGACGTACCGAGGGACGGCGCGCATCGCGAGCCGGGCGACGAGAGACTCGACCGTTCCGACCGCGATCGCGAGAGCGAGTGTGAGCATCACGTTGACCGCGGCCGTCGCGAGTGGTGTCGCATGACCGACCACGGGGTTCACGAGGGCGGCGACGAGCGAGAGACCCACGGTGAGCTTGATGGCGGCGCCCGCCTGGAGGGCGGCGAGATCGGGGCCGCTGTGGTCGAGGACCATGACCTCGTGCACCATCGTGAGCTCGAGGTGTGTCGTCGGGTCGTCGACGGGCATCCGCGCCGACTCGACCTGGACGACGATGAACAGCGCGACGACGCTCGCGACCCACGCAGCGCCGTCGATCGCGCCGGTCGGCCGGAGCTCGAGCACGGCCGAGAACGATCGCTTGTTCGTGAGCAAGCACATCGCTCCGGCCACGAGGAAGAACGCCGGCTCGAGGAGCGCGGCAAACGTGGCCTCGCGGCTCGCGCCCATCCCCTCGAACGCGCTGCCCGTGTCGAGCGCGCCGAGTATGAGCGCCACCCGGCCGAGCCCCCATACGTAGGCGAAGGCGACGAAGTCGAACGGAAACGAGATCGGCGCGGTGCTGCCCAGCACCGGCACGAGGAGCCCGGCGGCGAGCGCGGTCGCGAGGCCGAGCCACGGTGTGAGGCGGAATACCGGCGTCGTCCCCCGACTGTAGACGGCGCGTTTGCGTAGGAGCCGGACCACGTCGAACGCGAGCTGCGCGAGCGGCTGACCACGACGGCCGGACCACAGCGCCTTCGTGCGGTTGATCGCGCCGACGACGAACGTGGGAAGCGCCAGGAGCACGACGACGTGAAGGGCGAGTAGAGCGGTCATCGGGCGCCCGCTCCGAGCAGAAGGCCGACGACGACGACGAGCACGATCAGCCCGGCAGCGAACGCGAACCGAGGCTGCTCCGGGATGCGCTCCGACGTCTTCGAGATGATCTCCTCGCCCTGCCCGAGGACCTCGAACATGCGCCGCTCGACGGCGTCGACGTGGTGCGTGGCGACGTGGCTCCGCTCCTGCGGGAAGATCTCGTGCGGCAGTCGCTCTCGACGGAGCTGCGGCAGGAACGGCTCGAAGATGCGCGCGAGCTGCGCCGAGAACGAGCTCGCCGTGTACTGCATCCGCGAGTTGGTCGCCGTGTAGCCGCATCCCCACGTCACATGGGCGCGGGCTCGGCGTCCGGCGGCCCAGCCGATCGCGCACATGATCACGACGAGGCCTGCGAACGCTTGCGTCGCGATCTGGATCGGCGAGAGCAACGCAACGAGGTGGCCGTCGTTCGTTGGTTGCCCGGGGACGAAGAAGAGCGCCGTGGGCGCGCGTGCTGCAGCGAGCCCGAGGAGTGGAAAGAGACCGATGAGCGCGGCGGCGCAGGCGTGGAGGACCATCGGGCCGTTCATCGAGAGCGGCGTCGGCGACGAGACGTGCACGCTCGCGTCGCGCGGTGACCCGAGGAACGCGATCCCGAATGCGCGCACGATGGAGAGCGCGCTCACGGCGCCGACGAAGGCGAGGAGCGCTGCTGCCGCGACGAGGGCCGCTCGCGCGGGCGGCGACGGCGCGGCGCCGGAGAGCAAGCCCGAGTAGATGACGAGCTCGCTCACGAAGCCGTTGAGCGGCGGTAGCGCCGCGATGGCGATGCCGCCGACGAGAAAGAGCCAGCCGGCGCTCGGAAGGCGGCGGAGGAGCCCGCCGAGACGCTCGAGATCGACAGTGTGGGTGGCCCGGTACACCGCGCCCGCCGCGTAGAAGAGCAGACACTTGAAGATGCCGTGATTGAGCAGGTGGAGCAGGCCTCCTGCGAAGCCAGCCGTCACCAGGAGCGGGAGCCCCCACGTCATCCCGAGACAGCCGACGCCGAAGCCCATCGCGGCGATGCCGACGTTCTCCGTCGAGGAGTATCCGAGCAGGCGCTTCATGTCCCGCTGCGCGGCGGTGTAGAGCACCCCGAAGAACGCCGACGCGGCGCCGAACACGAGAACGGTCCATCCCATCCATTCTTCGGGCCGTCCCAGGAGGAGGAGGAAGCGGAGGAACGCGAACAGGCCTGCCTTGTGGATCACGCCCGACATCAGCGCCGACACGTGAGCCGGCGCGGCCGAGTGCGCGCGCGGCAGCCACGTGTGGAACGGGAAGAAGGCCGATTTCAGCGCGAACGAGACGCCGAGGAGGAGGAAGGCGACGCCGCGGAGCCGCCCTGGCTTCGACAGCACCGCTCCGAACGTGCCGAAGTCCATCGAGCCGGTCTGGGCGTACATGAGCATGAACGCAGCGACGAGGACGAACAGGCCGATGTGCGTCGAGATCAGGTAGTTGAACCCCGCGAAGCGGATCCTCTGGTTGCGGTAGTCCCAGATCACCATCAGCCAGGCGGCGACGGCGGCGATCTCCCATCCGATCAGGAACACGAGCGCGTTCTGTGCCGAGTAGACGACGAGGAACGCGAGCGACGTCATGTTGAGCAGCGCGAACTGAGGTCCACCGTTGCGACCGGAAGCGAAGTACGGCTTCAGGTACCCGATCGCGTAGATCGTCCCGAGCAGCGTCATCGGCAGCGACCACGCGAGGAAGAAGGCGCTCAGCGCATCGATGCGAAGGTTGATGTCCTCGACCGGATACGACCAGTGGAGGATGCCCTCGAGCGGCGCGCGCGTGCGGAGGACACGGAGGAGGGACGGGCCGACCTGCATGCACGCGGCCAGCTGAGTCACGACGGACGCCGCTGCGCGGAGCCCATTCCGAGGCAGCGTGACGGCGAGAACCGCTCCAAGCATCAACAGTCCCGCCGCGAGCACGATCGAAGACATGATCAAGAGCTCCGAGAGAGCGCGACGGGCACGTGAGCGCGCAGCCCCTTCGTCACGACGACACCTGGCCGCGGCGGCGTGTCTTCGTTCTGTCCGCATGCGAGCGGATCGCGTCGAGGATCGTCCAGCCCCATGCCGGACGCGAAACCACCACGACGTTCGGGCGCCCTTCGACGAGCCGCTCGTACTTCTTGGGTTGCCCCGTGACGAGCAGACGAAGCGTCGTTTCACACCGTCGTGCGAGCTCGGCGATCGTCGCGATGACGGCCTCCCACGCGAAGTCGTCGGGGAAGAGCACGACCGCGAGCGTGGAGGCGCTGGTGAGGTCGGCGCAGTCCTCCAGCCTCCGGCATCCCCGGGCCGCGATGCCGACGCCACGAAGGTACTTCTCGAGGCCGCCCCGCGTCTCCGGGTTTGCCGAGATGATCGCGACCTCCTGCCAGGCTGTCATTCTCCTGCGCGTCCGCATCGCGGACCCCAGGGGCAATGCGGATGCCATCGAATGCGAGACGACGTTCGTGGCCGTTCGCGCGCGCGTGCTCGCTCCAGACGCGGAGGACGTCAGGTTGTCATAGCGAAAGCGCCCGTCGAGCGCGCTCTCCCGACACGATGGCGGGACGGATGGGCACGCTCGAGAGGCGTCGTCAGCGACGTGTCACGGCTTTCGACTGCACGCGACCCCGTGCAACGTAACGCTGCATCGTCCGGAGGCTCACACCGAGGCGGCGCGCCGCCCGCGAACGGTTGCCGCCTTCGAGCAGGAGCGCCGTTTCGAGCACGGTCGTGACGATCTTCTCGAGCGGTTGATCGAGGCGGACCCGGAGCTCCTCCGAAGCTGTCGGGTCCTCGCGGGCGACCGTCGTCTCGCGCCGAAGCGCTTCCGGGAGATCTTGGACGCGCGCGACCTTGCCCTCGCGCAGGAGGCAGAGGAGCTCGACGACGTTGCGGAGCTCGCGGATGTTGCCCGGCCACGAATACGCCATGAGGGCCGACATCGCGCTTCGCGCATACGTCGGCGGCTTCGTCTCGTGGCGCGCAGACAGCTCGGCGGTGAACTGTCGGACGAGCGGTCCGATGTCCGCCCTTCGTTCTCGAAGGGGCGGGACCATCAGCGGGATCCCCTGGAGCCGATAGAAGAGGTCGCCACGGAAGCGACCGGCCCGGATGTCGTCTTCGAGCGGGCGCAGCGTCGCGCAGACGACCCGGGCGTCCACGCTGATCTTCGTCGTGCCGCCGACGCGCATGAACTTCCGGTTCTCGAGGAACCGGAGCAGCTTCGCCTGGACGCCCAACGGCATCTCGCCGACCTCGTCGAGGAAGAGCGTTCCGCCGCGAGCGACCTCGATCTTGCCCCGCGCACGCTCGCTCGCACCGGTGAAGGCGCCGCGCTCGTGCCCGAAGAGCTCGCTCTCGAAGAGCGCCTCGGGGATCGCCGCGCAGTTGATGGGGACGAACGGGCCGCTCCGGCGATGCGACAGCTCGTGGAGTCGCCGCGCGAGCACGTCCTTTCCGGTGCCGCTCTCGCCGATGAAACTGACGACGACCTCCTTCGGCGCTACGGCGCGCAGAACTCGGTTGAGCTCACGCATCGCGGCGGACTCGGTGATCGGCTCGAAGACGACATCGGCGGCGCGCTTCGTTCGAGGCACGGCCCTCACCCTAGCGCCGTTTCCCGTCCGGTTCGACCCGGACAACGGCGCGAAGAGCACGCATTTCAGCGGACGAGCTGGCGTCTGACGGCCTGCATGACGGATCGACTACGTCATAGTGGCCGGTTCTCGCGCGTCGACGCCCTCTACCGGTTGCGTCATCCTGGCACCGCGCGAGGCGGTTGTTCCCGCGCTCGCTGCCACCGCGGGAAATGCGGACGGTACGCGATTTGCTCGATGCGCGGCGATCCGGCGTCCTGGATGCATGCATGCGTTCGGAGGGACCTCGGGCCGGCACCTCCGTCGAGGCTACGATGAAGAATCTCGAGATCGAGTCAGGGAGAGCGTCTGCGGTCGGCTCTTCGCATGGAGCACGAGCTTCATTGCCAGCGCCGTCGACCCGCGATCTCTCGAGCGCCAGCGAGCCTCGCAGGCGGGCGGCCGGAGGGCGCTCCGACTCCCCGTCCTCTCCCGCGACCCACGCGACCAACGCGACCGAACGTCCACCGACGCGGATTCCGACTGCACGCCCGGGGCGTGAGCTCGCGGACTTCACGCGTATCCGTCACGCTCTCCGCAACGGTCAGCTCGTCGACGACCGCGTGTTCGACGAGATCTACCCGCTCTCCGTCCGACGTGCTTCGAGCGTCCACTGGACTCCGGTCGAGGTCGCGGCGGCCGCCGCGAAGCTGCTGGCGCCGAAGCCGGGGGCCGTCGTTCTCGACGTCGGCGCGGGCGTCGGCAAGTTCTGCATCGTCGCGGCGGCCGCCGTCGACGCGGTCGTGAAAGGTGTCGAGCACCGCCCGCACTTCGTGGAGGTCGGGCGTGCCGCGGCCGCGAAGGTCGGCGTCGACATCCACCTCCTCCGCGGGACGCTGGCGGACGTGGACCCGGCGGGCGTCGACGGGATCTACCTCTTCAACCCGTTCGCGGAGAACCTCTGCACACGCCAAGACTATCTCGACGACACCGTGGAGCTCAGCGAGGAGCGCTTCTGGCGCGACGTGGGCCACATGCAGGAGTTCATGTCTCAGGCACGACCGGGGATGCGCGTCGTGACCTACTGCGGGTGGGGCGGGGGCATGCCGGACGACTACGTGCTAGCGGACCGTCGACGCCGCGCCGGCATCATCGAGCTGTGGATCAAGGTCGATGGCTACAGCCGTGTACGCGAAGCGGACGAGGACCCCGTCCGCGTCGGTCCGACGAGCGTTCGAGCTTTGCGAGATCGCGTGCTCGCCGAGGAGCAGGGGCGCGCCGTGGCGGATCTGCCGCGGCAGATCGTTGGATGACGAGGGGGAGGTCGTCGACCGCCCCGCCCGCGCGCCGCCGGCCTCGGGCTCTCGATGATGCCCGCGCGAAGGCCCCACCACAGCTCTCGACTCTCGATGAGCGGCAAACCGCGAGTGCTTTTTGGACGAGACGTGCGAGGATTGTCTCGTGCTCCGAGCCAGGACGATCGGGTTCGCGCTGCTCGTGGTGGCTGCTTGTGGCTCCGACTCGCGTTCGGGGTTCGACCCGGCCGCGGACGCGGGGCCGGGCGTGCCGCCGGCGACCTTCGGCGATGCTGCGGGCCCGTGTCCCTCGGATCCGGCGAACTTCGACATTCCAGGTAACGGCTGCGACGACGACGGCGACGGTCTGATCGACAACACGCCCACCTGCGATGCGGATCTCCCGGTCTTCTCCGATGCCGCCGCGTTCGCGAAGGCGCTCGGCCTCTGCAAGGGCGTGCGCTCGGCGACGTTCACGCGCGGGTATGCCGCGACCGCGGCGCCGGCCGACGGGCAGCACGGCATCCTTCCGGCCTTCGGCAAAGTGATCCGGCCGCGCGAAGGCACGAAGCTCGGGGTGCTCAGCACCGGCTGGGCGCGTCCCTTCGACGACGTCCAGGCGACGACCTGCGACCCTTCCTCGCTCACGCATTGCTTCAAGCAGGGGGTCCAGATGCAGGGCGGGACGCCGACGCTCGGCGCTGCTCCTCCCGGTTATCCGAAAGCGGTTGGAGGCTGCGCGGTCAGCGACCAGATCTTCGACGCCATCAGCGTGAAGCTCACGATCGACGTCCCGAAGAACGCGCGCGGTTTCTCCCTCGACTTCGACTTCTACTCGGGTGAGTGGCCCGACTACGTCTGCAGCCGCTTCAACGACGGGTTCGTCATGTGGCTCAAGTCCTCGGCGTTCAACGGCGGTGTCGCCGAGAACGTGGCGTTCGACGCGATGCAGCGCCCGATCAGCGTCAACAGCGCCTTCTTCGACCGTTGCACCGTCGGAACCCAGACCGGATGCCGCGGGCAGCCGCCGATCTTCCAGACCTCGACCTGCGGCGGAAACGTCGCCGAGCTCGAGGAGACAGGCTTCTACGTCCCCGGTCTGTACTGCAACGGACAGCTCAGTACCGGCGGTGGCGCCACGGGGTGGCTCACGACGCAAGCCGCCGTGACGCCGGGGGAGGTGATGACCCTGGAGCTCCTGATCTGGGATACCGGGGACCCGAAGTTCGACTCCACGGTGCTGATCGACCGCTTCGTCTGGCTCCCGAACGACACAGAAACGTCGACGACTCGCCTGAGATAGCTCATGCTTGGAGTATGAGGCGGAGAGACTCCATCGCGTTCGCGATGGCGGGTGCCTGTTTGCTCGCGGCGTGCGCAACGGCGGCCGGTGACGGCGGTCGTCTCGGGTTCGATGAGGACGGCGGAAGCGGCGAGACCAGCAGCGGCGGGCCCACGTCTCCGATCGATGACGGCGGCGGCGTCGTCCCGATTGATCCCGAGACACCGGTCGACGCGGCGTCGGACGTCCCGATCGACGTCGCGCCGGGCGGCAATCCCGCCGGCTTCCCCTGCACGAAGGCGGACGACTGCATGTCGGGCGAGTGCAAGGCCGTCCTCGCCGGCGGCTCGACGTCGGTCTGCGTGACGCCGTGCACCGCGCAGGCGGACTGCTCCGACAACTTCTTCTGTGATCCGGCCACGCCCGGAGCGGCGGCCGGCTTCTGCGTCCCGCGCAGCCCCGCGCATTGCAAGACGTGTAGCAGCGACGCCGAGTGCGGATCGCTCTCCGAGAAGTGCGGCGTTGCCGCCGGCGACACCGTCAAGGCGTGTCACGTCGACTGCACGATCGCCGGGCAGGACGCGTGCCCGCCCGACTACGCCTGCGTCGACACCACCCTCGACGGCACGGGCGCGAAGGTCTGTCGTCCCTCCGGCGGTCTGAGCTGCCTCGATGCACTCGGCGGCTTCTGCGATCGCGTCGCGACTCCTCAGACCTGCACGCGCACGAACGCGGCTGGCAAGTGCGTCGGACAGCGGACCTGCCTCGCGGCCTCGACGCGCTACGACAGCTGCGGGGCGCAGGCGCCGGTCTGCAAGATGACCTGCTCGGCGACCGATCCGGCGGGCTGCACGACCGAGTATTGCCCCCAGGCGGTCTCGGGGCCCGAGAACTGCGGAACGTGCGGCAACGTCTGCCCGGGCCACACGAAGCCGAACGCCAACGTCGGCTGCACCCAGGCCGCCTGCACCTTCTCGTGTCAGGGCGAGAAGTACAACGTAGACAACGACAAGAACAACGGCTGCGAGGTCTCCGATCCGTACGTCGGCAATCACGACACGAACAACGCAACCAATCTCGGGGACCACGGCTGCAAGGACGACGACATCCTGACGATGCCCTCCACCGCGCTCTCGGCAGCACGGCTGCCGAGCGACTCCGAGATCCACGCGTCGCCGGGGATCACCGGCTTCGACCCCGCGACCGGGTCGGCCGCCGACTTCTACAAGGTCCGCGGGACGGGCAGCATCCTCTGCGTGAACAACATCGACTACACGCTGACGGTGACGGGCAGCGCGTTCCCGAGTTGCTACCATCTACGAATCGAGACGAACAAGGATACCTACGACTGCGATACGAACGGGAGCGGCACGTGCCGGATCAATCCGAGCGGCTCGAGCAAGTACGGCGACGACACGACAATCATGTTCATCGTGTCGAAGCGTAACGTCGCCGGTTGCACCGCGGCCCAGCGAGACAACCCTTCGTACCGGGTGTCGGGCCACTTCTGACGACGGCGCGCTAGGATGCCGCCGCGTGAAGCGCGTACGCATCCACAAGGCCGGTGGCTGGGAACGACTCGAGCTCGAGGAGGCCGCAGATCCCGACTGCGGGGACCACGACGTGCGCGTCGCGGTCGAGGCGATCGGCGTCAATTACGCCGACTGCATCGTGCGCATGGGCCTCTACGCGTCGGCGAAGGAGTACGTCGGCTGGCCGATCACGCCCGGCTTCGAGGTCGCGGGGCGAATCGACAAGGTCGGCTCCCGCGTCACCTCGCGCGCGGTCGGCGATCGTGTCATCGCCCTCACGCGCTTCGACGGCTATGCGACGAGCGTCGCCGTCCCCGAGCACCAGACGTTTGCCATCCCGGACGACTGGAGCATGGACGCCGCCGCCGGCTTCGCCGTCGTCTTCCTGACCGCCGACTACGCGCTCTTCGAGCTGGCGCATCCGCGAAAAGGGTCGACGATCCTCGTTCACTCGGCAGCCGGTGGCGTCGGCGGTGCCCTTCTCCAGCTCGCGCGCGCACGCGGGGCTGAACGCGATCGGCGTCGTCGGACGGCCGGAGAAGGTCGCCGCGGCAAAGGAGTGGGGCGCCGCCCACGTGATCGACAAGAGCTCGGAGGATCTCTGGCGCGCGGCCGAGCGTCTTGCTCCGAAGGGCTACGACGTCATCCTCGACGCGAACGGCGTCTCCACGCTCGCGGAGAGCTACGCGCATCTTCGCTCGACCGGCCGGCTCGTCATCTACGGCTTCGCCGCGATGATGCGACGAGGCGCCGGGACGCCGAGCTGGCCGAAGCTCGCGGTCGACTGGCTCCGCACGCCACGTTTCAATCCGCTCGACCTCACGAACGACAACAAGAGCGTCATGGCGTTCAACCTCTCCTACCTCTTCGAGGAGAAGGAGCTCCTCGCCGAGGCCATGCAGCGTCTGATGCAGCTCGTGGCCGAGAAGAAGATCCGTCCGCCCTCCACCCGTGCGTTCGACTTCGAGCGCGTCGCCGACGCCCATCGCGCGCTCGAGAGCGGTACGACGACCGGCAAGCTCGTGCTCCGCGTGTCTCGACCGGCGTGAGCCGAGCTCAGCCGCGAAGCTCCGACGAATTGGCAGGGCGCCAATGCTTCGTCATGGCTTTTGCGGCCGCGCGTCACGAACGCTAGGTCTCCGCTCGTGAACAGGATCGATTCGAACGTCGAGCCGCTCGATCCCGAGATCCGGCCGATCGCCCCGGCCCGGCAAGAGGCCCCGCCTACGGGCGCGATGTCGGAGGCGAGCTGGAGCGAGCTCTTCTCCGGGGCGAACGCCGTTCGGTCGCTCGTCCTCGCGGGCGGCGTCGGTCTTCACGCGACGAACATCTACGTCGCGACGACCATCCTTCCGTCCGTCGTCCACGACATCGGGGGGCTCGAGTACTACGCGTGGAGCACGGCGCTCTTCGTCGTGACCTCCATCGTCGGCTCGGCGCTGTCTGCCAAGCTCTTGGAGCGGTTCGGCTCGAAAGCCGCCTATGCAGTCGCGGCCATCGTCTTCGGGCTCGGAGCGCTCATCTGCGCCGGTGCGTGGTCGATGGCGATGCTCCTCGTCGGGCGCGCCATCCAGGGCTTCGGAGGCGGACTGCTCTTCGCGCTGCCCTACGCGCTGATCCGCCTCGTCTTCGAAGAGCGCTTGTGGCCGCGAGCGATGACGATCCTGTCGGGCATGTGGGGCATCGCCACGCTCATCGGCCCTGCGGTCGGTGGTGTCTTCGCCGAGATGGGCGCCTGGCGAGCGGCCTTCTGGTCACTCTTGCCGATCACGATCCTGTTCACGGCGCTCGCCGTGACCGTCTTGCCGAAGCGAAGCGCGGGCGCAGGCGCGGGCGCGGGCTCCCCCATCGCGGTCACGCAGCTCAGCCTCCTCATGACGGCCGTTCTCGCGCTCTCGGCCGGCAGCGTGAGCACGAGCGTCGCGTGGAACGCCGCGGGCATCGCGGTGGCCGGTGTCGTGAGCGTTCTCCTCGTCTTCGTCGAGAAGCGCTCGCCGCGACGACTCCTTCCACGCGGGGCCTTCCAGCTCACGTCGCCGTTCTGGGCGCTCTACGCGACGATGTGCCTCTTGGCCGTGACGGTGACGAGCAGCGAGATCTTCATGCCGCTGTTCTTCCAGACGCTGCATGGTCAGTCGCCGCTCGCGGCTGGTTATCTCGCGGCGCTCATGGCTGCAGGCTGGACGCTCGGCTCCATCTCGAGCGCGGGCGCGACGGGCAAGCGGGTCTCTCGGGTCTTCAGGCTCGCGCCGGCGCTGATGTTCGCCGGCATGTGCGCGCTCGCCGTCCTCGTCCCTCGTCCGAGCGCCGGCTCGTTCTGGCAGCTCGCGCCGACGTGCCTCGCGCTCGTCGCCGTCGGCTTCGGCGTCGGTCTCGCCTGGCCGCACCTCCTCACGCGGGTGCTCGGAGCCGCTCGCGAAGACGAGGCGCTCGTCGCGTCGTCCTCGCTCACGACCGTCCAGCTCTTCGCGACGTCCCTCGGCGCAGCGCTTGCGGGCATGGTGGCGAACCTCGGCGGGCTCGGCAGCTCCCTCGAGGTCGCAGGCGTGTCGACGGCGGCGCGCTTCCTGTTCGTGACCTTCGCCATCGGTCCGGCGCTCGGCATCTTCACGAGCAGCCGCATCGGAGAGTGAAGCGCGTGCCGACAGGACGGAGCGTGGTGCACAGCTGACCTCTTCCAACGCCGGCACGAGTCCGTTCGCCATGAGCTCACCCGTACGGCGTCGTCGGCTTGTCGCGACGGAGCTTTGCGTATCTACTGTCAGCAGTGTTGCGCCATCGCTGGGGTGGCTTCACGTGCATCGCGATTGCAGCCGCGTGCATCTCGTCGCCTGCCGCGGCCGCTGACGACGCCCCGAAACGCCCGCTCGCCGAAGCCTTCGCGGTCGAGCCTGACGAGTGCCTGGAGGCCGGGAGCCTCGTCCCGGCGGTCGCGCGATGGCTCGGACACGAAGAGATCGACCGCCGGATCTCGATCGCCGTGAGGAGGGACGAGGGCGCCGTCGTCTACGGGCTCCATCGAGACGGCGTCCTCGTCGGTCAACGAAAGGTCACAAACCTCCCCTCCGGATGCACGGAGCTCAGGACCGCGCTCGCTTTGTCGATTGCCGTGGCGGTCGAAGCCACGTTCTTCGGCGCGGAGGAGGAGCCGGCCACCACGCCGGACGCCGTGCCGTTGCCGGTGCCTTCACCCCCCCCTTCACCCGCGCGCTCACCTGTCTCTCGATCTCGGTCTCCGGCTCGGCCTTCTCCTGGTCCGACACGCAGGAGCGCCCGACGCACCGGGCACCAGGCCACTCTGAGAGGAGAAGCTGGGGTCTTGTGGACCGCGCTTCCGGGAGCAAGGCCGCTCTTCAGCGCCGGCATCGACATTCGGTGGTCTCGCTACCTCGAGACACGCACGGCCATCGTTGCAGCGACGGCCGCCACCTCACCACTCGGATCGGGCGAGGTCGAGACCCGGCTCTATGCCGGACGCGCCGACGCGTGCGCCGCGAGCCCCGCGTGGCGAATCGAGCTCCGCGCCTGCCTCGGCCTCGGCTGGGGCTTGGTGGAGACGCGAGGCCTCGGCTTCCTCGATGGTCGCACCCCCTCGCGGCCCTGGCTCGCGATGCCCTTGCGCGGTGAGGTGCGGATCCCCGTCGCCGGCAACGGGGCGAGCCTCTCCTGGGGTTTGCTGTTCGCGACGGACCTCGTCGTGACCCTGCGACGAGCGCAGATCGGCGTCGTCGGCTTGGGGGGTGACGCGCAGGCTCGAGCTGTCCCAAGAACGGCCGTGCTCACTGTCCCCGTTCTGGGAGGTGCCGCCGCGGTCGGGCTCTACTTCGAGCTCTGACCGAAAATAAACACACCAAACCTGCCGTCGCCGGGCAGTAACGGTCATGGCGACTTCGGTGGTGCCCGCGGTGCAGGCGGGGCACTATACGAAACTGAATGATCCGAGCCCGCCGTGGCACATGGCCATGACGGAAGCCTCAGGTCCAGGCCAGGGCAGAGAGCAGGCTCCCGTGTCGGAAGGAATCGTCGGCGCCGACGTGCTCTTTCGAGAGCACGCGCGCTTCGTCGCCACGTTCCTCGTTCGTCTCGGCGCGCCTCCGCAGAGCATCGATGACCTCGTTCAAGAGGTCTTCCTCGTTGCTCATCGTCTCGGCGGCTCCACGAGCAACGCCGCGAAGCCGACGACCTGGCTCGCGAGCATCGCGCTCCGAGTGTTCTCCCACGACCGTCGCACGCGGCGTCGCCACCCGGAGGTCCTCGACGAGACGGCGCTCTCGTCGGCCGAGGCTCCCTCGCAGAGCCAGGAGGACGTCGTGCGCGCGACGGAGTCGCTCACGTTGGTCGGACGCGCGCTGCAGGCGCTCGACCTCGAGAAGCGCACGCTCTTCATCCTGTTCGAGATCGAGGAAGAGTCGTGTGAGTCCATCGCGGCTGGCCTCGGGATCCCAGTTGTGACCGTGTACTCGCGCCTCAGGGCCGCGAGGCAGGAGTTTCGTCGGGAGTACGCGCGGCTCACGCGCGATCCCCTCTCCGTGAGGGAAACGAAATGAGCGCTGACGAAGAGGACATCGATCCGGTGCGCTTGGGTGACGATCTGGACGAGCCGCTGGACCTTCGCGAGGCGCTCGGTCGCGAGCGTGCGTTCCGCGTCGACTACGACGAGGCGAAGGGCCTCGAGCGTTTCAACGCGGCGCTCACCGCGGCCGACGTCTCGACGAAGCCAACCGCACCCGTTACCCCCTCGGGTGGCAAGTGGCTGAGGTCGACGCCCGGCGTCGTTGGGCTCGCCGTCCTGATCGTCGGCGCGGGCGTCGGGATGACGTGGCTCGGGCGGGACGATGCCGCCGTCGAGCCGCTGGTCACGGAGGCCGCGCCCGTCATGGCGCCGCCGGAGACCCCGGAGATGCCGGAGACCCCGGAGATTCCCACGCTCTCCGTGAAATCGCTTCCGACCGTTCCCACTTCTCCTCCCGTCGCGCGCACTGCGCGACCTCCCGTCACCGCGCAGGTGAATCCGCCTCCGGCGCCCTCCGCGCCAACCGTGGTCGACCCGCTCGAAGAGACACGCCACCTCGGCTCGCTCCGTCGCGTTGCTGCGAGCGATCCGGAGAAGGCGTTGTCGATGGTCGCCGACGGCAATCGACGTTTCGCCGGTGGTTCGTTCCGCGAGGAGCGAGACGCCATCGCCATCGACGCGCTCGCGCGCCTCGGACACGACGCGGAGGCCAAGCGCGCGGCAGCGACGTTCCTCACGACGTACCCGACGAGCCCGCTCGCGCCTTCGGTCCGGCGAGCGGCACAGCTCTAGGCCTTCTTCTTTTCCCAGGTCGCTATGAACGAACGAACGAGAAAGATCCTCGGCACGGCCTTCATTTCCTCGGTGACGCTCGCGCTCGTGTTCGGCTGCGTCGAGCCCGTGCGCGACGTTGGCGCCGAATACGCTCCCGACGCGAGCACCGGCACGGTCGGATTCGTCCCGCCCACCGAGGACGCGAGCGCCGATGGAGCGAGCGCGCTCCCGTCGCCCGATGTCCAGATGTGTGTCGCGACGGAGTGCCCGTTCCCCTTCGACACGTGCCCCAAGGCCGGCGGGGCAACCTCGTACCTGTGCGAGACCAACCTCCTCACGGACGACGCCAACTGCGGCGCGTGCGGGAACGCGTGCCCTACCTATCCAGGGCTCGGCCTGCTCGAACGATGCGTCGACGGCAAGTGCGTGGTGACGTGTCCCGCCGGCGCCCAGGACTGCAACGGGATCATCGATGACGGGTGCGAGAGCGACTCGTCCAGGGATCTCGAAAACTGCGGAGGCTGCGGAATCGTGTGCCCCACGCTCGCCAACGGCACGCGCGCGTGCACGGCCGGAGTGTGCGCCTCGGAGTGCTTGCCGCCGAAGGTCTGGTGCGGAACGGAGTGCGTCAATCTGGATACTACCTTGAGGCACTGTGGCGCGTGCTCGAACGCCTGCCCGCCCAAGCAGGCGCCGCGCAACATGGTGCAGGTCTGCAAGGACGCCGAGTGCGGGCACTTTGAATGCACCCCGGCGACGGCGGACTGCAACGAGGACCTCACCGACGGTTGTGAGGTCGTCATCACGAACGACGTGAACAACTGCGGGGCGTGCGGGAATCGATGCGCTCCCGGGCAGCGCTGCATCATCCGCCCCGACAAGGGGAACGTCCCCGTGTGCTCGTGCGATCCGCACGAGACCTTTTGTGGCGCCAACACCTGCGCCAATCTCCTCACGGACACCAACCATTGCGGGGCCTGCGGAAACCGCTGCGGAGGCGGCGCTCACACCGCGACCAGCTGCCAGAACGGCTTCTGCGTCACGGAGTGTGCCCCCGGCTGGGGGGACTGCGACGGCGATATCACGAACGGGTGCGAGACGAACCTATCGCTCAACCCGCGTCACTGCGGGGCGTGCGGGAATCGGTGCGCTCCCGACCAGCCTTGCATCAACGGCGTGTGCGTGATGGTCGAATGCGAGAGCGACGCAGGAGTGGTGACGAAATGAGGCGAGTCACCGAACAGGGCGCGCATCGCGCCGCCCCCGGCATGGCGCTCGTCGCGCTGCTCGGGCTCGGAGCGTTCATCGCGAACTGCGCAGAGGCCGACTCGAGCGAGGACGACGCTTCGCCGTCCGTCGACGCGAGCGCCGGTGAAGACGCTGGCAACGACGCCGGTACGTTCGAAGACGGACGCGACGCAGCCGTCGATGCCGAGGTGGATGCTTGTGAAGCGTCCGAGGACGGCTGCGCCGAACCCGAGTGGGTCCCAGTGGCGACGGGCCATTCGTCCGGGCTCGGACTCTCGAGCGTCTGGGGCAGCGGGCCGAACGACGTCTGGGCCGTCGGTGCAAAAGGGAGCGTGATCCATTGGGACGGAACGACCTGGACGTCGACGCCGATCGACACGAACTACTCGCTCCAGTCGGTCTACGGGACCGGGCCGAACGACATCTGGGTGGTCTCCACGGCGAGCCTCATCTACCGCTCGACGGGGTTCTCGAACGGCACGGCCACGTTCGTTCGCGAGACGCCGATCTTCGAAAACGAACTGGGGCCAGCCTCGGTCGGCCCGCTCTTCGCGGTGTGGGCGACGGGGCCCGGGGACGTGTGGATCAGCGGGAAACACCGCTTGGCCAAAGCCGGGCAGTTCGAGACGAGCTGGAGGACGCGCCCGGGAGACGGCGGCGTGGGGTGGACGCCCCTGAACACTTTCGGCAACACCAACGTCATCTACGGCATCTGGGGCTCCGGCCCGAACGACGTCTGGATGGTCGGCTCCAAGGGAACGACGACCACCTCCTTCGCTAGCCACACGAACGGTGCGTCCGCGATGGATGGCGGCATGCCGACGTGGACCGAGCTGGATACGGCGACCTTCTCCGTCCTCAATTCCATCTGGGGCACCGGCCCGAACGACGTGTGGGCCGTCGGCAACAGTGGAGCGATCCAGCATTACACTGGCGGCGCGACCTGGGAGGGCGTCGATTCTCCGACGAGCCAGAACCTCCGTGGTGTTTGGGCCGCGGCGGCCGACGACGTGTGGGCCGTCGGCGAGAACGGAACGATCCTCCATTACGACGGCACGGAGTGGAAGCCGTCGAGGGCGGCGCTGCCCAAGGCCGACCAGCGTCACCTGTACGGCGTCTGGGGTAGTGGCCCCGCGGACGTCTGGGCTGTCGGCGACGGCATCGTCCTACGCTACTCCGGGCCGCAGTCCGGGACGCACGGAGATACGAAATGAGCGCAAGGTGGCATCTGCGACTCGCCGCAGTGGCGGCATCGATCGGTATCGGCGCTGTCGCCTGTAGTGAAGGCAGTGTGCTCGGCGTGGTCGGTTCGGAGGACGAAGACGCCGCTGCGCCGGCGCCCATCTCCGGGGAGGACGCCTCCTCATCCGAGCTCGCGGACGCTGGCCCTGTCGACAGTGGCATCGGCGATGAGCTCGACGCAGACGTCGAGGACTCCGGCACCGGCAAGAGGTGCACGGACGAAGGCTGGTGTCACGTCATCGTGCCGGACAATCAGACGCTCCGCGCTCTGTGGGGGGACGGGCAGGGCACCGTCTGGACCGTCAGCGACGAAGGCAACATCCTCCGCTGGAACGGCACGGCGTGGGTAAAGAGCTATGCCGCGGGAGTCCCGCTCTACGCGATCTGGGGAAGTGGGCCGACGGATCTCTGGGCGGGCGGAGGTGCGACGCCGAGCGGTAACACCATCGAGCCGGGCGTGCTCTTGCATGGCACGGGTCCGAACCCGAGCTCGATCACCTGGACGAAGGTGACGACCGAAGTGACGATTCGCTCGATCTGGGGCACGAGCGCGACGGACGTCTACGCGGTTGCGTCGGTGCCTCACCGTGTCGACAACGCCGACCCGAGCTACCTCCTGCACTATGCCGGACCCAGCGGCTCCGGCTTTACCGTCGATCCGCTCTCGACCGAGCTCCCCGCCCACTTCGACGCGGTTTGGGGGACGAGCGCGGACGACATCTGGGTCTCGGGACGAGTTCGCACCCCGTCCGCGATCATTCAAGGAAAGGTCGCTCATCGTGTACCGACCGGCGACGGCGGGTCGAGCTGGCGAACGGAGCAGCCAGCGCACACGCCTATTTCGGAGACCAAGAACGAGATGTTCGGCTTCTCCGTTTCGCCGACGCAGGCCTACCTCGTCGGCTTCACGAGCGACCTCAACAATACAAGTTACGTCCACATTGGCGTCAGCAATGGCGCGGGTGCGCCGTTCACGTGGACCCGGACATTGTTCTCGACCGGACCGATTACGCCGAATGGGCTCACCGCGGCGTGGGCCGCCTCCCCGAGCGAGTTTTGGCTCGCTGGACAGTTTGGCCGCCTCCGTCGCTGGGATGGTCTGAACTGGCGCCTCGCCGCGGTCTCTCTAGACGGCCGCCCGGTCCAGAAGGCGATCCATGCCATTTGGGGCTCGGGACCTGACGACATCTGGGCTGTAGGTGCAGGCATCGCGCTGCACAAAGTCGCGCAGTAGGCACGAGGAAGATCGGCAATGAATCGCAATCGCGTGCTCGTTCTCGGTGTAGCTGCAACGTCCGTCGCCGTGGCATGTCTCGTCGCGTGTGGAGACGCAGAGCCCCGCGCGGCGCTCGTCGAAGGAGACGAAAACGACGCGGGGGAGCGTCCGGAAGCGTCGCCTCCTGCGGAGAGCGACGCCGAGGTCGACGTCATCGTCGACGCGGGACCGGACGCGGAGCCGCCGATACCCGACGTCGATCTCTCCGATGAGCCGGTGGTGTGCGCGACGACCCCGTGCGTGACGCAGCTCGCGGGCTCAGCGAACTCCTTCTGCGCGCGGATGTCCGACGGGACGATCCAGTGCTGGGGCCGCAACTACCTGGGCACCCTCGGCCGCGGTCCTGGCGCAGGCGCGTCGTCGGCGCGTCCTGCTCCGGTCGTCGGGATCAACGACGCCACGGAGATCGCGTCGAGCGCCGGCACGGGCAACACCGGCTCGTCGGCCATCTGCGCGCGACTCGCCGACGAACGCGTGCAGTGCTGGGGTGACAACTCCAACGCGCAGCTCGGCCTGACCACTCCCGCGGTGACGCGCGACAGCCTCGAGCATCACACGCCAACGGACATCGCGGTCTCCGTCCCCATCGCGCACGTCGCCCTGGGCCCGACCAACGGCTGCGCAGTCGCGTCGGATGGTGGAGACCTCTACTGCTGGGGCTCGAACACCAACCAATTGCTCGCGCGCCCCGACGCCGCAACGACCGGTCTGAACGTGTGGCAAGGCCCTGCCCTCGCCGAGCGGGAAGGGCTCGAGCTCACGCGCATCTCGCTCGGCTACAAGACCGCCTTCGGACTCACGAAGGACGGACGCCTCGTCAGCTGGGGCGCGACGGCCGGCCGTCGGACCTCGCTGAGCTTCACGCTGCCGACCGCGTTCGCGACCCCGACGGACGTAACGAGTGTGAGCTCAGTTGGTCGCCAGGCGGCGGACGCCGTCACGTGTGTCGTCGCGCGGGGGCACCTCTATTGCTGGGGCAAGAACGACGTGGGCCAGCTGGGAACCGGCCTTCCGGACGAGGAGCGTTATCCCGCCGAGACCACCGTCGAGACCGGCGAGAACGTCTTTGCTCAGCAGGTCGCGGTGTCCGCGGCGCACACGTGCGTTCGATTGACGGACGGAACGGTCGCATGCTCCGGCGCCAACAATGCCGGCCAGATCGGAGCTCCGGCCAACGTGACGAGCAGCGCGAAGTTCCGTGGCATCGCGCTCCAAGGGTACGCCGTTCAGGTCGCGGCCAGCACCAGCGCGACCTGTGCGCTCCTCAAGAGCGGAGAGGTCTACTGCTGGGGTGGCAACGTCTACGGGGAGCGCGGACAGGGCACGGTCGACTCGACGCTGACACCTCACCCCGAGCCGGCGAAGGTCGTCTTCGAATGAGGTCGAACGTGCGCGACTTGCGTCCCCTCGTCGGCGTCGGAGTCCTGCTCTCCGGTGCTGCCTTCGCCAGCGGCGCCTGCGGCAGCGGCCGCGCAGAGTTCGACGCGCCACCGAAGCCGCCCGAGCTCAGCGCGGACGTCGATGCCGGAACGCCGGAGTGCCCGCCGAAGCTGCTGTGCTCGGGCGATCTGAAGCGCGTCCTCCGCGTCGAGTGCGACGGCACCGAAGCGGTCGAGGAGGTCTGCGGTCCCGACTTCGGCTGTGGCGACGGCGCTTGCATCGAGGCCTGCAAGAGCGCCGAGCTCTCGAAGGGCTCGATCGGGTGCGCGTTCGCGACCCTGCCCCCCGACGCGGTCAACGAGAACGTCCAGGGGTCGTGCTTGGCGGCGACGATCGCCAACGTGTGGGACCGCCCGGTGACGGTCAGCGCGACGCTCGGAGGGGAGCCGATCGACGTCGGCAGCTCGACCTACTATGCCGAGCTCAAGGGCTCGGAGATCGAGTACGAGCGGGTCGTCGGCCCCATCGCTCCCGGTCGCGTCGGGATCGTTTTCCTCGCGGGGGTCGATACCAGAGGCGCCGTCCCGTGCCCGGTCACTCCGGTGCTCGCCAAAGATCCGATCACCCACGGGACCGGACGGACCCGCGCGTTCCTCCTCACGACCGACGCGCCGGTGAGCGCTTACTCGATCTGGCCCTACGGCGGGGCCAAGGCCTTCTTCCCCGCGGCGACGCTCCTCCTCCCCACGTCGGCATGGGACACGCGCTACATCGCGGTCAACCCCTGGACGACCGGACACAATGTGCCCACGGTGAACAACCTCGGCTGGCTCTTCCTCCAGATCGTCGCGAAGGAAGACGGCACCGAGGTCACGATGCGGCCCAACGTCAACCTCGTGAGCGGGCGCGACGTGGAGGCTGTCCCGCGAGGCACCGCGGCTACCTGGACTCTTCGCGCCGGCGAGGTCCTCCAGATAAAGCAGAAGGACGACCCCTCGGGCAGCCCGATCGAGTCGAACAAGCCGGTCGGCCTCTTCGGCGGATCGGAGTGCACGAACATTCCTTCAGGCGCGTTCGCGTGCGACGTGACCGGTCAGCAGACCCCCGCGGTCTCGCAGTGGGGCAGCGAATACGCGCTCGTGCCGTACCGTCCCCGAAACGACTTCGGCGTGGGGACGACGACGGCGCGCGAGGCCGTGCCGTGGCGCCTCGTCGGAGCCGCCAACGGGACGAAGCTGACCTACGACCCCGTCCGCCCGGGATCGGCTCCCGAGACGCTCGAGGCCGGCCAGGTCGCGACGTTCACGACGAACCAGCTCATGGCGGTCCGATCGCAAGACGCCGAGCACCCGTTCCATGCCGCGATGCACATGACGGGGCTGGCGGCCGTCCCCGGCGCCGCACTCGGCGATCCGGAGTTCGTCAACGTCGTCCCGTCGGAGCAGTTCCTCAATCGCTACATCTTCTTTGCGGATTACACGTACCAGGACACGACGCTCACCGTGGTCCGAAAGCGAACTGCGACGGGGTTCAAGCCCGTCACGCTCGAGTGCGCCGGCGAGCTCACGGGCTGGCAGCCACTCGACAAAAGTGGAACGCACGAGTTCGTGTGGGTCTACCTGACCAAGCGAAACGCGCCTGTCGAGCACCCCGGCGGCACGTGCGGCAACGGCCGGCACGAGGCGTACAGTGAAGGCCCCTTCTCGCTCCACGTCTGGGGAATGGACGTGTACGCGAGCTACGGCTACGCGGCCGGGCAGGGAAGCCGATCACTTCACGACGTGAAAGGCCCGCCCCTGAAATGATGGCCTGAGCGCGCCGCCCGGCAGACGAGCGCATCGCGACGATGTCGGCGGACTGGCTTAGAACGACCCGGAGACCCCGAGGGCGCCGAGGCCCACGCGTGGCGTGAGTCGGAGTGAGGTGCGCGGCGGAGAGGGCGAGAGCGCGCGCTCCGTCCGCCACAGCTCCGCAATGCGCTCCTCCTCGCTGCGGACGGAGAGACGGCCTACGCCGACGAGGCCGGACCCTACGCCGGCGGCCATGAGCCCGCCGGCGAGCCACTGGAGGCTGGAGTCGTCCGTCGTCAGTGCGAGCGTGAGCCCGCCGCCGATCTCGAGCGCGCCGAGGACGAAGCTCATCACACCCTCGGTGATGCGCTCTCTCCGCGCGACGACGGCGCATTCGAGGAGCTCGCGTTCGGCGTCGCGCACCGCGAGATCGATCGCGTGCGGCCGTGCACTGAGCGACGCGACGTAGGCGTCACGCCGTTGCTCCATGTCGCTCGGCATGAGGAGCTGGGTCGAGCCGAGAAGGCCGAGCGCGCCGAGGCCCATGAAGACGCCGCCCACGATGTCCTTCGTGTCCCGCGCGTCCGGAGTCGACGGAGTCACCCACGCCGCCGTGCCGACGCCGATCGCCGTCACGGCGAGCGCAAGAGAACCGATGCCCTCGGTCACGCGCTTGTCACGGCTGTTTCCGGCGGCGGCGTCGAAGAGGCTCTTCATTCGCTGGCGGTCCTCGCTCGACACGCCGTAGACGTCCTCCTCCGCCTTCTCGGCAGGTAGTGCTGCGACCGCGCGCGGACCGAACGGGACGGCGAAGAGCAAGTCGAACGGTCGCCCGGCCGCTCGCGCCGCGAGTGTGTCAGGCGCCTCGGCGCGGACGGTGAGGACGTCGTCGGGCGAAGGCTCGAGGAGGGCGCGCTGCTCGGGGTGACCGTCCTCCTGCTCGACGAGCGTGAACGTCCGGCGCCCCGACCCACCGCCGAAGTCCGGAACGTAGACGTTCGTTCCGAATCCACGCTCGACCTTCACGTCGACCAAGGGCACCTCGTTCGAATCGAGAACCGTCACCCGGCGCTCCGCCGCCGGCGCGAGCTCGATTTTTCGGCCTGCACCGGCGGCGCGGGGCTCGAACACGACCTCGTCGTCGCGGCCGCCCGGACCGCGGGCGTAGAGACGCGGACGGAAGCGCACGTTCGGGACACCTTCGGCAGCGATGCGAACGAACGCGCGAAGCTCGCCGTAGGTAATCCGTCCGTCGCCGTCGAGATCCGCCGCGCCGGAGAGACCGGAGCGGACGCTGTGCGAGAAGACACCGCTCTCGATCCGGGACCACTCGTACACCTGGGCGTCGGCGCTCGTCGAAACGAACGTCCCGACGTGCGCGAGTCGCGCCGTCATCGAGCGCTGGATCTCTTCCGGCGTCGTGAACTTGGTCCCACCGGGCTTTCGAGCGACGAGCATGTAGACCGAGTTGCAGGCGTCGAGCAGGACATGGGCACGCGCGGCGGGGATCCGAGCAAGCAAGGCCTCGAGGTCCTCACGAAAGAAGCGGCCGTCCTCGAGCTCGAGGAACCCGCGGCCGTTCTCGACGTCGCCGTGACCGGCGAAGACGAACGTGAACACGACCCGTTCGCCGCGCTGCTGGGCGGTGTGCGCCTTCGCAGCGGTCCGCGCCACCGCTGCATCGAGGGCTGCGCGGGTAGGAATAACTGCCTTCTTCGCCTGTGCCGGGAAGAGGCGCGCAGTGTCGGCGTCGAACCGCGCGATGATCTCGACATCGTCTTCGCGCTGGCTCGCCCCGGCGAAGAGCGCGGCGTACTTCGCCGCATCGTCGTCTGCGTAACGCAGCTCGGCGCGACCGAGCGTCGAGCTCCCGTTGTTACCGACGACGATCGCGAGACGCGTCTCCGTCGCCCATGCGATCGCCGGCAGGAAGAACACGAGGACGAAGGCAGTCGTGATCATGGCGAGGCGCATAATCAAGGGACCTCCACGCTGGTGGTGATGACGAGGGCGCCCGGATAGTGGGCCTCGAGCTGCTCGGAGGAGAGCTCGCCCCGCGGAGCCTGTTCGATGTAGTCGACGCTCTCGCTCCGCTGGAGCACGATCGCGACGAGCCGTGCCCGGCCGGACGCCGGTCGATCGAGGCGCACCATCGAGCCGAGGACGCGTGGCGTCACGGTGACCGGCAGCGCGATGGAAGACGGAGGCGGTGCGCCGGGCTCGTACGACGGGTAGATCCAGTGACGTTCGCCCGCTCCGTCGACGAGGAACGCGAGCAGGAACCGCGGCGGGCCCTCGGTTCCGCCAATCTCCGCGGCGAGCAGCGCATCGGCTTCGAGTCGCGCGCCGTCGGCGAGGGGCTCGAACGTCGTCCCCGACACACGCCCGAACGTGACGAGCGTGCGCATCGTCGCCGGTGCGCTAGACCCGCCCCGTGCGGTCCATTCACTCGTGGCGCGCGGCGCCTGCGCGAGGTGATGGGCTGCGGTGACCGCGAGCGGAAGAACGGCTGCAGCGGCGAGGAGGCCGATCCACCGTGGAATCCGACTCTCCCGCGGCTCGGTCCTCCGTGCGTCGAGCTTCGCGAGCACTTCATCGGCGAAGTCCTCCGCGCTCCGCCGACCGAGCGCGCCAGGCATCGGCGCGCGCAGATCGTCGGCGATCGCGTCGAGCTCCGCCAGCTCCGACTGGCAGCGGGTGCATCCGCCGGCGTGGGCGCGAACCGACCGCGCCTGGCTCTCCGGGAGCTCGCCGTCGCCGAGCGCGATCAGGACATCGTGTCGAGGGCAGGTCATCGGCGTTCCTTTCCGAGTCGCTCCTTGAGACGTGCGAGCGCATGGTGCACGCGCGACCGCAACGTCGATGCGTTCGCCGCCAGAATCGCTTCCATCTCCTCGTACGAGAGGTCATCGACGAAGCGCAGGATCACCGCCTCGCGCATCGACTCGGGCAGCTCCCCCACTGCCTTGAACACGCGCTCGCGCCGCTCGCGCTCGAGCAGGCGGTCGATCTCGAGCTTCCCCGATCCGGCCGCGGCGTCCGCCTCGAGCGGCTCGGAGGAGAACACCGCCGCCATCCGACGGCGCGAGCGAGCGTGATTGCGCGCCCGCGTGAAGGCCACCGTGTAGAGGTACGACCGGAACGTCGAGCGGGGCTCCCAGCGATCGCGCGTGTCCCAGATCGCGAGCCAGACCTCCTGCGCCACCTCGGGCGCCGCCGCTCGGACCCCGGTCACGCGGGCGCAGAAGCCGGCGACCTTCTCCGCATGGCGCACGACGAGGACCCGGAAGGCCGCGCGCGTCCCGAGGCGCACGAGGGCCATGAGCTCCTCGTCGGTGCGATCCTCCAGCCGGTCGGCCGAAGCCTTGCGTGGCTCTCTGATTGGCACGAGCTGGCCCATCATCGCCCGTTAACACCGGCCAGCAGGCCGCGTTGAACCAATTTTCTCTGCGGGTGCAGGCGACCGCACCACGGGCCTCGAGACGCGAGGGTGTGGCTTCCCTGACATGTTCGCCGCCGTCGTCTCCGCGGTCGGCGCCCGGAGCAGCGTGCGACCTAGCTCACGCCCGTCTCGACGCCTTGCTGGCGTGCGCGCTCGCGGGCCTCGCGTGCGGCGGCGGCGATGGCGAGGATCTTCGTGCCGGGGAGATGGAGCGTGAAGCGCGCGCCGCCGAGGGTCTTGCTCTCGTCGACGTCGATCTCGCCGCCGTGCTCGACGACGATCTTCTTCACGATCGCGAGGCCGAGGCCGGTGCCGTCTGCCTTCGTCGTGAAGTACGGATCGAAGATGCGGCCGCGCATCGACGCCGCGATGCCCGGTCCGTCGTCCTCGACCACGATCCGTGCGCCGTCGCCCTCGCGCGAGGCGGTCACGACGATGCGCCCGAGCACCTCGCCGGAGGGCACCCTCGCCAGCGCGTCGGGGAGCGAGGTCCGCGCGTGGTGATCGCGGATCGCCTGCACCGCATTGCGCACGAGGTTCACGACCACACGGCGCAGCATCTGGCGATCGATCGCGACCTCGATCGCCTCGTCCGGGACCTCCCACCGGATTTCGACGTTCTGCGAGGGGATGGGCTCGGCGTCGGCCGATCCTTCGCCGAGCGAAGGGTCCTCGAGATGACCGAGCTGGTTCTCGCAGTCGCGGAGGAAGTCCGAGAGGTTCGCCTCCACCAGCTCCGCGTGCGGGAGGCGGGCGAAGTTCGAGAAGTTCCCCACGAGCCGCCGGAGCGTACCGACCTCCTCCTCGACGATCTCGAGCGTGGTGTCGAGGAGCATCCGGTATCTCGTGTCGTCACCGCCGTACTTGCGGTGGCACTCCTGGACGGCGAGCTGGATCGGCGTGAGCGGGTTCTTGATCTCGTGCGCGAGCCTCTGCGCCATGTCCTGCCATGCGCCGATGCGCTGGAGGAACTCGATGCGCGAGCGCGACTGCGAGATCTCGCCGATCATGCGGTTGAAGGTGCGCGCGAGATCGGTGAGCTCGTCGGAGCCGGTGACGGGGACGCGCACGGTCAGATCGCCGGCGGCGACGAGGTTGATCGCGGCGGAGAGGCGGTTGATGCGTCGCGTGACACCGCGCGCGAGGAGGATGCCGAGCGGCACCGTGAGGACGAGCGTGACGCCGAGGAGAAGCGCGTAGACGTTGAGGTACCCCTGGTACACGTCCGAGCGCGAGGCCTCGATCTGGTGGTAGCGCTTCACGACCTCGCCTGCGCTCTCGAGCTCGTCGAGGCGCTTGCTCGAGACGGCGTACGTCGCGAGGACGCACGGGCCGTCGAGATCCTCGGTGAGCGGATAGATCTGGCTGAGGCTCTTCTCCGTCGTCGCGTTGACCGGGCGGCCGCGGTCGCGGTGCGCCATCGTCTTCGCGCTCAGCTCGGCGGGGTCGTACGGCGGCGCCGGGTTCGTCGGCGGTGCGCGGAGCACGCGCAGCTCCACGAGGCTCGTGAAGCTCGGAAAGAGCGTGTCGAGCTCGGACTCCAGCGTCTCGACGTTCCCCCGCTTCGCCGCCTCGCGGAGCACCGGATCGGACGCGATGGCGACCGTCTGGTGCTTCAGGTCGTCTTTGATCGCTTTGACGTAGTCCTTGTAGACGTCGACGCCGCGATCGAGCTGCGCGCCGATCTCCGGATTGAACCAGACGGCCGAGGCGCGTCTGAACATCTGTGTGCCGAGGTAGAGCGCCGCCGCGAGGGGCACCATCGTCGTCACGAAGATGACCATCGCGAGGCGACGCTCGGTCTTGCCGACGAGGAGGTTCCAGATCCGGCCGAGGCCGGCGCTCTTCCTCACGGACCCCACCAGAGGAGCTCGATGACGGATTGCTTTCCGTCACGCGAGAGGAGGACCTCGATCTTCTGGTCCGGCCCGGTGCCCTTCACGCGGAGCATCGGTGCGGGGAACGAATCGCAGGGCCAGAAGGCGCCCTTCTCGAAGCCTTCCTTCGTGAGCCAGAACGCGTGGAGTCCGTGCTTCGTCGGTCCGTGGATGACGAGCATGCGCCCGTCGCCGACGAGGTCGAACGAGAGCGACGCGAGCTCGTAGTCGGCGAAGCGCTCGGGGGAGGGGAAGGCCTCGCCCACGTCGCGGAGCTCCGGAAGGTGCGCCTTGAGGTACTTGTAGAAGAGGTCGTAGCGGACCCCCTTCGCGATCTTCGGAAGTGCCCGGTCGGGCGGCGCAATGATGGGCAGCTCTTCCGGCTTCGCGCAGGGCACCTCGACGTAGGCGCGGTACCGATCCGCGAGCGAGGGCTGGGCCGAGTCCCCGCTCGGATCGGCGAGCGACTTCAGCCACCAGTGGAACACCGGCAGGTCAGCCTCGCCGGCGCGCGACACGAGGTGGACGAGGCTCTCCCAGAGCGGACGCCGCACTGCCCACGTCCCGCCGTGAGAGCGCACGATGCAGGCACCGACATACGCCGCTCCGTGCACGACGAAGTTGAAGAGGACGTTGTCCGGTGTGCCTCGCGCCCCCTGCCCGACGAGACGATCGCGTCGCTCCGGCGTGAGCGCCACGCTCAGGCGATGGACGCTCGCATCGCTGAAATCGAGGTCGAGCGTGCTCGCGGCCACGCCGAGCGCCGTGGGCGCCATCTCGACGAAGATGCGCGCGGCCTCGTCGAGGTGCGCGACGATGTTCGGGTTGTCGGCCGGGTTTGCGTCCTCGCTTCGCGCGCGACCGAGGTCGCTCCTTGCGTCTTCGGGGTAGAGCGGAAGGAAGAGCTCGGCGAACAGCGACTCGGCTGTGACGGTCATGACCGTGACTCTTACGACGTGGCCGCGGCCGCGACGAGGACGAACATGACGATGATCATGGCGACGACGGCCAGGACGAAACCGATGACCGCGCAGACGATCTCGATGATGAAGGCGCTGCTCATCTTCTGCATCGCCTGCATCAGGTGCATGAGATCGTTGCCCTGCGTCGTGACGACGGCCTTCAGCGAGTTGCCTGCGCCGATGAACGTCACGCCGACGACGATCGCGACGATGCCCGCCGGGAGATAGGTCGCAAGGTGCGCGCTCGCGAACATGCCGCAGCTCCCGACGATCTGGAGCGCTCCAATCGTGGTGGAGATGATTCCCCAGAGCTTCGCGCGGCTCGCGGTCTTCTCGATGATCGAGTTCTCGTAGGGGTTGAACTCGTAGGTGCCGTACTGGGGTGTGATCCCCTGCATCCCGGGAGGCCCGCCCTGCGGAGCCCCGTACGGACCCGGCGGCGCGTGGCCCGGCATCTGGGATGGAGCGCCGCCGTAGCCGCCTGCCGTCGGTGGTGCCCCGTAACTTCCCGGCGGACCGTATCCTCCGCCACCGGGCGGCGGCTGCCATCCTCCTTGCATCGACTGCTCCTTGCTTCGTTGGGTCGAGAGTCCTCTCGACGAGGGCCGAAGAGCCCATTGGGTGGTTCGGGCGCGAGCCCTCCCCGCAGGCGAGGACAGTAGACCATGTGGATCGCAGGGCGACAAAGCGAGGCGGCCGCTCGGTCGAGCGTCTCGACGAACCTCCGGCAGCGCGGCTGAGCGCGCGGCTCACGTCCTCCCGCCAAAAAGTCGACCGCGCTTGCCGGGGCGGCAGGTAGCGTAGGGGCGTGCTCACCCCCGACGTGCGCTTCGAGGGCTGGACGACCGAGACCTGGACGCGCTTTCTCCACCTGTGGAAGCCGCGGGCGACGCCCGATCGCGAGCTGACGCGCCCGCGCGGCGGTGTGATCGCGATCCACGAAGGCGGTCGCCTCCGAAAGCTCCTCCATACGCGGACCGGCAGGCTCGATCCGCGTGGGCCGTGGCCCATACCGCTCGCGGAGCTTGCGGAGGCGCATCACGCGAGCTGGGCGCTCTCGGCCGAGAGCGGCGCGCTCGAGGAGATCATGGAGCGCTTCGGTGCGAGGCTGCGCCGGACCGACGACCTCACGGCGCAGGCGCTCCTCGTCGTCACGATCGCGCGCGAGATGATGCAGGAGGGCGCGATCGAGCGCTGGCCGATGCGCCTGCATGGGGTCCCGCAGCCGACCGAGACGATGGTGCGCCGCGCGCTCGACACGGTCTGTCCGGACGGGCATGCGATGGTGCTCGGTGTCTTCCGTGAGGGCGATCTCTGGACCGCGGGCGTCGCTCGCCGGCGCGGCGATGCCTTCGACGTCCTCGCAGGACCGGAGGACGTGCGGCTCCGCATGGGCCTCATCTCCGGCGACTGGCGGCGCGACTACCGTCACGTCGCGCGCGCCGTGGAGGAGCAATACGCGCCGGTGGCGATGGGATGCTTCGCCGAGGTCGATCGCTTCCGCGAGCTCCAGGTCGACGCACGACCGGGCGCGTGGGGACGAGCCGCGGTCGTGCGAGACATCATCCTCTCGCCGATGCCGGTCGGGATCCGTCTCGCGCTCGGCGCCGACGGGGCACGCTTCGCCTTCGAGAGCTTCCGTGCGGTCGCCGGTCAGAGCAGCACGCTTCGCAAGCTCGAGCCGTTCATGGCCCACGCGCGAAAGCGCCTCGGGGAGGCCGTGGGCGCTCGCGACGTGTCGAGCACGCTCGGCTTCGATCCGCTCGCCGCGCTTCGCGCGCTCCTCCGCCGCTGACTGCTCGAAATCAGTCGCCGCCGGCGTCTGCCGGCGGGGGTGGCGGCGGGCTCGACGAGCCGCCGTCGGCGAGACAGGTGTCGTTGCGCGCGAGCGCGTCGAGCGCCGGTGTGCACGCCGGATCGCTGCCGGAGGCGTCGAACGCGAACGGGTACGGCGCGCACATCGTCGAGACGTAGATCGTCCGGCCGCCATCCGCGAGCGGCTGCGCGAGGCAAGTCGGTCCGCAGTTGCCGGCACGTTCGCCCTCGACGACATCGACGCTTGCGGTCGTCCCGAGGCACGCGCGGTGCTCCACGAAGAGTCGCCCCTCGTACACGTGAGACGGGTCCCCGCAGGCGTAGACGACGAGTACCCCCAACGGAGCAGCGCCCAGAGCAAGGAGCTGGCGTCTCATCCCGCCACGCTGATGCCGGGGCACACTCGCGGAGTCAAGCCGAGGCATGCGCTCGCGAACGCCCGCCACCCGCGGTGGACGACAAAGGCCAATGAAATCGGTCGCCTCACGCCCATCGACCGATCGCGGCGCGCGCATCGTGAGGGCCGCCGAGGTGCCTCGGGAATCGGCGCCGGTCGGCTCGATGGGGCTGCGATTCCGGCGGATTCTGGACGTATACCCATGTCGAAGGCGACGATCCTCGCTCACGGACGTACCGTATCCATTCGTTCACAGTGAAACGATGGGTGCATCGCCAGCATCGGAATCTTGCGCTCTCCTGGCGCCGATCTCACGTGGAACGGCGCTTGCTCCGGTGGTAAGGAGGGCGACTACTTCGCCTCCTACTTGTCATGTTCCTTCGCCGCTTCTCTCTCCCCGTGATTGCCTTCGCCGCGTTGTCGGTTGCCGCCTGCGGTGACGAGCGACCCGGCATCGAGGGGCAGCTCGGCACCTTGCGGTTCGAGTACGCCACTGTCGGCGCTTGCTCGGGCTGCTCGATCGATCGCGAGGTCCTCGCCGGATCGCTCCTCGACATCGACGTGCACGGAGTTCACCCGCGCGTCGCTTTCCAGGTCCGCTCGACGGCGCCGAACGTCGCCGACTTCGAGGTGAGCACGCGGTGCCGCTTCATCGGTCACAAAGGTTGCCGCGATGGGATCGCGGTCATCACGAAGGCCGCCGGCGACGCCGACCTCGAGGTCTTCGACGACTGGACCGGAACGGTGTTCGATCGGATCACGGTCAAGGTGCGTGATGCGGCATCGCTCGAGACGGTCGTCATGGCGACCTCCTCGCGAGACGGCTCGCCGGGAACCATCGCTCCGACGGCCAGCGGCACCTTCGAGCTCGCCGTCGACAGCGACGTCGAGATCCGCACGACGCCGCGCTCTGCGAGCGGCGAGGCGCTGATCGCGACCAGCGCCGCGATCCAGGGCGCTTACGAGAACGAGCAGGTCGTCGGTCCGCGCGTTCGGCTCGCGGGATCGGCGCCGGCCGAATACGCGCGGGCGAACCACCCCGGTACCACGACCGTCTCCGTCCTCGGCGGTGGCGTGCGGCACGACCTGGTCTTCCACGTCGTCGAGTGAGATAGACGCCGCCTCGTCGCTTGCCGCGTCGTCGCCTCAGCGCTCACGAGGGATCGTCACGCGAACGAATGCGCCGCCTTCGGGGCGGTTGCCTCTCTCGACGTGGCCTCCGAGGCGCGTGGCTCGACGCTCCATGATGCCGAGGCCCTGGCCGTTCTCGATCGCGTGCGGGTAGCCGCGCCCATCGTCCTCGATCGAGAGGACGAACGCGTCGACGGTGGTGACGAGGCGGCACTTCACGCTTCGTGCCCCGGAGTGCTTGAGGATGTTCGTCGTCGCTTCGCGTGCGGCGCGCCGAAGCGCATGGGCGACCGGCGCTGAAAGGGGGATGACCTCCGGCGGAGCGTTCGTCTCGAGCTCGAACCGGATCGAAGCGGCCGCGCATGCGTCGGCTATCGCGCGTCTCACCTCGGCGCAGAGGATGTCGAACGAGCTCGCGCGCGGAGCGAGGAGCTTCGCGATCGCGCGCACCTCTTCGAGGCCGTCGGCGATCGCCTCGCGCGCACGCTGCGCAGACGTCGTGGCGGTGCGGCGATCTGCGAGGAGCATCGCTGCGCGGGACAGGCTCGCGCTGACGCCGTCGTGGATCTCCATCAGGAGCGCCTCGCGCTGTGCGTCGATCGCGCGCCTCCGGGCTTCGGCTCGCTCGATCGCTCTGGTGATCCGGGTCTCGAGCTCCTCGGGCGCAAAGGGCTTGGCCACGTAGTCGTCAGCGCCCGCGTCGAGACCGCGCACGCGCTCCTCGGGCTCACCGAGGGCGGAGACGAGCAAGAACGGCAGCGCTTCGAGATCGCGCCGACTGCGCACGGCCGCGAGGACCTCGTACCCGGTCCCATCCGGGAGGAGGACGTCCGAGAGGACGGCATCGACCGGCGCCGTCGCGTCTTCGAGGTGGACGCGCGCGTCCGACACGCTCGCGGCATGCTCGACGTCGAATCGATGTCCGAGGACGCGGCAAAGCATCGCCGCCATGTCGGGGTTGTCCTCGACGACGAGGAGCCGGTGTCGCGCGCCCGGGCGTGACATCACCGCCGCGCGCCCGGAGGGGCTCGTCTCGGGCGGCGGCGCCGTGTCTTTCAGCGCGTCGGCAATGGCTTCATGCGCGTCGGGAGGCTGGTTGCTCGCGGGGAGCGTCAAGCGGAACGTCGTCGCCTGCGAGTCGCCGAGCAGCTCGAGCGATCCGCCGTTCGTGATCGCGAGCTCGCGGGCGAGGGGGAGCCCGATCCCCGACGCGGTGCTCCCGTCCGAGTCGAACGAGACGAAGCGCTGGAAGATGACCTCGCGTCTGTCCTCGGGCACGCCGGGCCCGTCGTCGATGACGTCGATGACGACGCGATCGCCCTCACGGCGCTGCGCCAGCGTCACGGTGGTGCGGGCGTGCCGGAGGCCGTTGGCGACGAGGTTCGTGAGGATGCGGGCGAGGTGCTCTGGATCGACGAGCGCGACGACGCTCGGTGTGGCTTCTGCCTTCGAGGTCACCACGACGCGCGCACCTTGCCTGGCCGGAGGCGCGAGCAGCGCGGCCACCTCGCGCGCCACGCCGGTGACGTCGCAGCTCCGCGGCCGATGCGTCAGCTGTCCGGCCTCGAGGCGTGCGAGGTCGAGCAGCTGATCGGCGAGGCTCGCGAGCGCCCGTGCGTTCGATCCGATCCGGCTCAGCGCATCGACTTCGTCGTCCGAGCGAGCCGTCTTGCGGAGGAGCTCTGCCTCGCCGCGTACGACCGCGAGAGGCGTGCGGAGATCATGGCTGAGGTTCGTGAAGAGTCGCCGTCGCAGCTCGTCGTCACGGCGGAGCTTCGTGTTCGCTTCGGCCAGTGCGAGCCGGCTCTGGAGCTCGCGTTTGACGAGACGGTCGCGCGCCACCGCCGCCGCGATGAGCGCCAGGTAGGCGAACCCGAAGACGGTCATCGTGGCCATGAAGACGTCGTTCTCGCCCCGGAAGCGCAGCGTCGACAGCGCAAGGACCGTCAAGAGCCCGGTCGCGGCGGTTGCCTGCCACCGGAGGGAGGCGAGCGAACAGGCGACGAGCATCGAGATCGAGAAGCTCGCGGCCTTGAATGGCAGCTTGCCGGGGGGCACGAGCGAGAGGCCGTACGCCGTCACGGCGGACACGACGGTCAACGCGACGATCGTAGCTAGCTCGAGCGCGCGGAGGTCTCTGGGCTTGCGGAGCCACAGCCAGAGCGCAAGCGCGACCGCACATTCCGGACCGCGGACGGCGGCGGCGTGCGCACGTGACGAGAAGGACGCGGGATCGAACGCGACGAAGCTGAGGACCCAGACCGCGAAGGTCATGCCCCAGAGCCAGCGCAGCCGCGTGCGCATCGTCTCGGCGCGCTCGGAACGAAATGCCCGCTCGAGCGCGTCATCCGCTGGATGCATGGCGACCGCTACTTCCACCACCTGGTGGCGGCAGTATAAGATCCCGCGCGTGTCTGACGCAGTGGTTGTACTGGAAGACGACCCCGTCGTCCGTCGCGGCGTCGTCGAGCAGATCGAGGCAAGCGCGCGCTTCTCGGTCGTCGCCGAAGCCGCGGACCTGACCAGCGCCCGCAAGGCGATCCAGACCACCAATGCCGTGGTCGGTGTCTTCGATCTCGAGCTGCGCGACGGGAGCGCGTTGCCGCTCATCCCCGTCGCCGTCGAGCGCGGGATGAGCGTCCTCGTCCTCACGATCTGGGACGACGACGAGCGCGTGTACGAGGCGATCGCCGCCGGCGCAGGCGGCTACCTCCTCAAGGGAGACGCCTCCGCGGGCCGGGTCGCCGAGTCGCTCGGCGTCCTCGTCGACGGCGGCGCCCCGATCTCGCCGACGATCGCGCGTCGTCTGCTCGACGACTTCCGGGTCCGAGCTCCGAAGAAGCGGGAGCTCGAGCCCGCGCCCGACGTATCGAGCCTCAGTGAGCGCGAGCGGGAGATCATCGAGCTCTTCGCGAAGGGCGCAACGTACGACGAGGTCGCCAGCCTGCTCGCGCTGAGCGTGAACACCGTCCGGCACCACGTGAGGAGCATGTACCGCAAGCTCCACGTCTGCTCGAAGACCGAGGCTGTGTCGCTGGCCTTTCCGCGAGCCTGATGGCGACGCGCAGCACGAGCGCGCTCGTCGCCATGTTGGCGTTCGCGTTCGCTGCGGGCTGCGACGGTGACGAAGCTGCGAGTGGGGCACGCAGGACCGAGTGGAAGCCCTGCCACGACACGTTCGAGTGCACGACGGTGAACGTCCCCGTCGACTACTCGGCGCCAGGCGGACCGACGATCCCGATCGCGGTCATTCGCGCACCGGCGAGGGATCCCGAGGCGCGCCTCGGAGCGCTCGTCGTCAACCCCGGTGGCCCGGGGGCACCGATGGTCGATCGTCTCGTCGACGAGTACGGGATGCTCCGCCTCGCCTTCGCGCGTGTGTTCGAGCGCTACGACGTGGTGGCGTTCGACTGGCGCGGCGTCGGACGGAGCGCGCCGCTCGCATGCGTCGATGACGCGTTCTTCGACGAGCTGCGTGCTGCGGACCTCACGCTCGAGACGCCTCTCGCCGCCCCGCGCCTCGAGCAGCTCGCGAGAACGCTCGCGGAAGGCTGCCGTGCCTCCGCAGGTGATGCGATGCTCGAGAGCCTCCACACGGAGAATGCAGCGCGGGACCTCGACCGCATTCGCGAGGCCCTCGGTGAGTCGAAGCTCGACTACCTCGGGCTCTCTCACGGGACCTGGCTCGGCGCGACCTACGCGACGCTGTTCCCCGATCGCGTTGGCGCATTCGTGCTCGACGCGCCCGTCTTCTTGCCGGCGGACAATCTCGCCCGCATCGAGTCTCGCGCGAAGGCCCACGACGCCGCGCTCGATCGCTTCTTCACGACGTGCGGCGCGGATCCGTCCTGCGCGTTCCACGGCGGCGAGGGAGGGGCTGCAGTCGCGCAGGCGTTCGACGCCGTCCTCGCGCGAGCTTCCCGCGGGGAGATCCTCGTCGACGGTTCGCGCTCGCTCTCGAGCACCGACGCCGCGCTGGCCATCACTGCAGAGCTTCGCGCGGACGAGCCGAGCTCGCTCGCCGCGGGCCTCGCGAAGGCCGAAGCAGGAGACGGCAGCGCCCTTCACGCACGCGCAGATGCCGCCGCCGGCAAGCGCGCCGACGGAAGCTACGACGACGGCGTACAGGGCCAGATCGCCATCGGGGCGCTCGAGCTGCCCTTCGCGCCCGGCACGAAGATGGCCGACCTGCGCTCGTCGCTCGACGCCCTTCGAGCGCGAGCACGCTCGGCGAACAGCGCGTCGATCCCGTGGGCGCTCGCGGTGGGCTGGCCCTTTCACCGTCGAGAGCCCGCTCCGGCAATCTCGGCGCCGTCGGCCGCGCCCATGCTCGTCGTGGCGGCCACGTACGATCCGCTCACGCCCCACGAAGACGGCGTGCGTCTCGTCGGTGCGCTGGCGAACGGCTCTCACCTCCTCACCTACGAAGGCGGCGGTCACGTCGCGCTCCTTCATAGTGACTGCGTCCGGGGGATCGTCACGGACTACTTCCTCGATCCGTCGACGCCGCCGCGCAGGGCGGTGTGCGCCCCGGACTGAGGCGCCTCGCGGTTCGTCGCACCGGCTCGTACCGCATGAACATGCGGGGACGCGGGCGCCGTCGGGACAGGCGGGTTCGGTAGACTCGAGGGTTCGATGATCCGTCCTGCGCGTGCCTTCTCCGTTCTCTCGGTCGCCGTATCCCTCTCGATCGTGGCAGCCTGCGGTCCGTCCCCCGAGGCTCGCTCGGCGCCCACCTGCGGCGGCGAGGAGCGCCCACAGCTCGATTGCCAAAGCGAGTTCAGCTACGACGGGCGGAAGATCGAGGGTGGTTTCTCCGCGATCGGCCTCGGCGGCGCGAACGCGAAGACCGAGGAGACCGCCCTCCGCGCGATCGACAAGGAGACCGAGCAATACGCCGCCCAGTCGCGAAGGCTGTGCGACGAGTACAACAAGTGCGTGGTCGACAAGGCCACCTACGCGACGCGGAGCGAGAACCTGCGTCGTCGCATGAGCAAGGTCCCGGACCTCCTCGACGAGGTGAAGGGCGCGACCGACGAGGACGCCCGGCGGAAGGCGCTCGCAAAGGCGTACACCGAGCTCGTCCCCGACGAGGCGCGCCGCGAGCTCGCGCTCGACTTCGCCGTCGAGGCGCAGCGACCGAGCGACTCCGCGCCGAAGGCGATCGCGCAGGGGGAGAGCCTCCCGACCGGGACGAAGGTTGCCTTCGTCGTGCGGCCGTCGAAGAGCGCGTACGTCTACCTGTTCCAGAAGAGCCCCGATGGGAAGGTCAACGTCCTCTTCCCCGACGCGCGGATCGCGACGAAGAACCCGCTCGCCGCGGGCACGACGCTGCGGCTCCCGCCCGGCTCCGCGAGCTTCAAGCTGAACGACAAGGACATCGGCACCGAGCGGGCGTATCTGGTCGCGTCGCTCGATCCTGTCGTCTCGCTCGACGGAGCGCTTGCGAAGGCCGGCGGCGGCGCTGCGCCTTCGGGCGCGCTCGCACAGGTCACGCGCGCCGAGGACAAGTCGTCGACGCAGAAGGGATGCACGCGTGCGCTCGAGCTCGACGAGGGCGACGCCGCGCCCACGCGCTGCATCCGCTCGCGCGGGCTCGAGCTCGACGACGGAGACGCGAAGAGCGCGCCCGCCGTCGCGCCGGCGTCGTTCCGCGCCCGGACCGAGGCGGCCGACTCGGTGATCGTCCAGGTGTTCGCGTTCGAGCACACCAAATGAGGCAGCGCTCGATCCTCGCGCGAATCGCGCCGCCGCTCGTCGCGTTCCTCACTGCCGTGGCCGCCGCTCCCGCGAATGCGGCCGATCCTCCCCAGAAGAAGACGGTCCACGTCCGTCCGGAGGACATGGCGGCCGCCGAGGCTGCGGTGAAGAAGGCCGCCGAAGGCCGGAAGCTGCTCAAGGAGAAGAAGGTCCGCGAGGGCCTGCAGATGATCGACGAAGCGCTCGGCGAGATCGAGCGGACCACCGGACCGGACAGCGACTACTCGACGTCGAACCGCGCCATCCTCCTCGACCTCTACAAGGCGCTCGGCGAGACGGCGAAGCTCGAGGCGGTCGAGGCTCGTGCGGCGGCCGCGCGCCGGAAGTGGACGCCGCCGCCGGAGCGCGCCGCTGATCCGAGCTTGAACAAGGCGATGCCGAAGCTCGCGGCGGCGCTCGAGGCAACGAAGCGCGGCGACTTCACGGGCGCGGCGAGCCTGCTCGAGCAGGCGCTGCCGGACGTCGAGAAGAGCGACGTGAGCCCGAAGAACTATCTCCTGGTGACGGGAGTCCTTGCGAGCCTCTACGACCACTCGCAGCAGTTCTCCAAGGGCGAGTCGCTTCGCAGAGACGTCATCGCGAAGATGGAGCGGTCTCTCGGCGAGAGCGCCGACGTCGCCGATCAGTACGAGTTTCTCGCGACGCACTACATCATGCGCGCCGAGGTCGTGAAGGCGCTCGCGACGCAGCGCCGATGCGTCGAGATCACGCGGAAGACGAGCCCGGCCTCGGGGATGCTCGTCGATCGACTGCTCGCGCTCTCCGGCCTGCTCACCGGGAGTGGCGACCTCGCGGCGGGGGAGGCGACGCTCCGGGAGGCGATGGGGATCGTGAAAGGGCTCCGCCCCGTCGACCCGCTGCGGATGGTGCGCGTCGCGAACGAGCTAGCGAGGGTGCTCGATGGGCAGTTCCGCAACGCGGAGGGCGACGCGGTGGCAGAGGCCGCGTGCTCGATCGCCGTCAGCGCGAACCAGCCGGCGGTGACGGAGGAGGCCGAGCCGGCGTGCATCCGGACGGCGCTCGCGAAGAAGGACACCAAGCTCGCGGGGGAGATCGCCGCGCGCCGGTTTGCACGAACCGAGAAGCAGTACGGAACGAGCCCCGGCCTCCTCGCGTCTGCCGCGCACGAGCTCGCGCAGGTCCGATGGGCCGAGGGCAGGAAGGACGAGGCGACCGCGCTAGCGAAGAAGGCCGCCGACGCGCAGGAGCGATACCTCGATCGCATCCTCTCCGTCAGCGGCGATGCGCAGAAGCGAGCGCACCTCCGGCTCGTTGCGAGCCAGGCCTACGACCTCCTGTCGATGGGAGGCAACGGCGAGGGCGGCGGCCGCGCCCAGGTGCGCCTCGCGCTCGAGACGATCCTCCGGCGAAAGGGGCGCTCGCTCGATGCGTCGGCCGATGCTGCGCGCGTCGCTCGGCTCTTCGACCAGCCTGCGGACAAGGCGCTTGCTGCACGGCAGCTCGAGCTTCGCCGTCAGATCGCGGCCCTCGGCCTTCGCGGGGCGGGCGGCGTCCCCGGCGTCGATCCAGCATCGCTACTCGCGAAGCTCGAGGCAGAGCACGACGAGATCGGCAACAAGCTCGTGGCGGCGAGCCCGCTCTACGGTGCGCAGTCGAAGCCGGTCACGATCGAGGCGGTCCAGGCGGCGATCCCGGACGACAGCGCGCTCGTCGAGTACGTCTACTATCACGCGCGCGACACCTCGAGCCCGGTGTTCGCGACGAAGGAGGTCCGCTTCGTCGCGTTCGTCCTCCACAAGACGGGTGAGCCGGTCGCGGTCGATCTCGGTGATGCGTTGCCGATCGGTCGTGCGGTGAGCAAGTTGCGCTGGGCCCTCGCCGATCATGGAGACGTCCTGCCTCACGCGAAGCAGGTCCACGATCTCGTCATCGCGCCGATCGCGAAGCACCTTCGGTCGAGCGACGCACGGCTGATCGTCTCGCCTGACGACGACCTCAACCTCGTTCCGTTCGCGACCCTCGTGGACGAGCGGGGACAGTTCCTCGTCCAGTCCCGCGAGATCACCTACGTGACGAGCGGGCGCGATCTCATACGCATCGCCGCCGCGAGCGCCCAGAAGCGCGCCAACACGCAAGCAATGGTGTTCGGCGATCCCGCGTTCGACGGCGCAGCCGGTGCGGCCGACCCGAGCGCCAAGGCGAGCGCGGGCGATCTCGACAACGCCAAGTTCCCCGCGCTGCCCGGCACGGCGGCAGAGGCGAAGGCGATCGCCGACCTCCTCGCGGCGGCGAACGTCACTCGAGCCGATGCGACGAAGGCGCGGCTCGCAGGCGTGTCGAGCCCCGTCGTTCTCCACGTGGCGACGCACGGGTTCTTTCTCAAGCGGGAACGAGAGCAGGGCCCGTCGAACACGCGCTCGCTCGAGTACGACCCCGGCGACCCCGTCGCCGTCCCGCCGTCCCGCTCCGCGAACCCTCTCGTCCGCTCGGGCCTCGCCCTCGCCGGCGCGAATCAGCGCTCGAACGCAGAGGGGCTCCTCACCGCGCTCGAGGCGTCGAGCATGAACCTCGAGGGCACGCGGCTCGTCGTCCTCTCCGCGTGCGAGACCGGCGTGGGCGAGACCGAGGTGGGCGAAGGTGTCTACGGCCTCCGGCGCGCGCTCGTCGTCGCGGGCTCCGAGAGCCAGCTCATGAGCTTGTGGAAGGTCGACGACGAGGCGACGCGCGATCTGATGATCGCCTTCTACCGCGACCTCAAGGCCGGGACCGGCCGCGCCGCCGCCCTCCGCAAGGTGCAGCTCGCGATGCTCGGGAAGAAGGAGACGCAGCATCCCTACTTCTGGGCGGCGTTCATCCCGTCGGGAGAGTGGTCCCCGATGAGCTTCGATCTCCAGGCGCCGATCGTCGCGCGGGATGCTCCTCCGGCCAGAGATCGATCGTCGTCCTCGCAATACGAGCCCCCCTATCCGGCGTTCGTGAGCTCCGCGCTCCTCGGCATGCACTACATGGCGATCACGAACCTGCGCGATCAGCCCGATCGCGCAGCCGGGCTCGTGAGCCTCCAGCTCGAATACGCACTCCTCTCGAACCTCTTCGAAGGCGGCCGCGGCTTCGGTCTGCACGACGAGCTGCTCCTCTCGCTCTTCGCCGGGCTCCGGACGAGCGACGGCACGAAGTACGCGAGCGGCACCGACGAAGGAAGCCTGGCCGGCGGCTTTCGGAGTGGATACGAGCTTGCGCTCGGCTATCGCGGCTCGAGTTTCCAGCTCTTCGCCGGCGGGCAAGCGACGTACAACACGTTCGTCCTCGGCGACGCCCGAACGTACGGCGTGACGCTTCCGGCGATCGCCCTCCTCGGGATCCGCACGGGCTCCTCCTCGTTCATCGGTCTCCGCGGGCAGTACGGCAAATGGTTCATCGACCAGGAGACCGCGGGCGCGGCGCTTTCGCTCGACCTCGATGGCTTCGTCCTTCGCGCCGGCCTCGAGGAGCTGAAGATGCCCGTCACCGTCTCGCTCGACGGTGACGAGGCGCGTGCGAGCGCGAGGCGTCAGGTGTCGACGCTCGCCTCGTTCTCTCTCGGAGGAACGTTCTGATGCTCGCTGCTCGTCATCGCTCGTGCTGGACGATCTTCGTCGCGTCGCTCCTGCTCACCGGTTGTCTCGAAGGTGATCCGAACCCGACGGATCTGGACCAGGGCTCCTCGGGCATCGGCAGCTCCGGAGCATCGGGGACCTCGGGCCAGCCCGCGCCCGCGCCCACGGCGCAGCCCTCGGGAACCTGCTCGCAGAACAGCTCGCAGGCCGTGAACCTCCCGTTCCGCAACGCGTTCACCGATCGCTCGGTCCGCCTCTTCTGGGTCGACTACGGCTGCAAGGAGGTCGGCTACCACGTGCTCGGTCCGGGCGAGACGCGGGTGCAGCAGACGTTCGTCACCCATCCGTGGCGCGTCCGCGACGCCTCGACGAATGTACTCTACAAGGAATTCGTCCCCACGACGACCGCCCCTCCGGAGGTTACCGTCCCCTGACGGTCGCGGGATGGTGGCACCCCCGCGCATCGAAACTTGGGGCCGCAGTGGTTTCAACCTGGTGCCTCGTGGGCTGTGCTGATTGACGGAGTCGACGCGTGGGACGGCGAGGTCGCCGTTCGGTCGGCCTTTCCGAGAGAGAATTTAACAGGGAGACAGGGAGCAAGAGAGCCTTTCTTCACTTTCGACCTGGTGCCTCGTGGGCCTCAGGAAATGCTTCGCATTTCCTTCGGAAAGGGAGATCTCGCTTCCAGGCATCATGGGCCTCCCCCAAACGGTGCGCCTTCCAAGCTCCGGCCCGAGACCTTCGGGAGATTGCTTGCGTGCACAGTGCAAGCGTGTGGCTGTGCTTGTATGAATCGATCGCTTGGTCTTCATGGAGGAACCAGGGGGCGGTGACAGGACATCGGTAACAGTTGAGTGACAGGACATGGGTGACACCGCCGCGCATCTCCCCCGCGACACGCCTCCGCGAGAGAGGCCATGCCGTGGAAGGAGGTGCGCTTGATGAGTGTCCGCGACGGTTCGTGCGCCGAGCCATCGAGCCTGGCTCGAACAAGTCAGCTTCCGTGTCCCCGTGGAAACTCTCACCCCCTCTTCCCACGAGAGCTGTCACTCGGAGGCGGGGTGACGCCAGTGCTCTTCTCGAGCCGTGGTGCAAGGTCGCGAGTGCGCGGCTGCAGGCGAGCTGGGCAGCCGGCAATGACGCCATTGCCTCTGCTGAACCACCTGGTAGGTCGAAAGGGAGGCTCGCTTCTGCGAGCAGAATCGCGCAGCGATTCTGGGAGCCCCACGAGGGTCCAGGTCGAGAAGGAAGGAGGGCCCTCTTCCTCCCTGTCTCCCTGTCTCCCTGTGAAAATTCTCTCTCTCTCCTACGAGAGAGAGCGTCACGACGGACAACCGCGCGCTCGAAGGTTGTCGTCTCCTGATCGTCGCGATGTCCGGCGCGTGCCTACGTGAGAAGGCGCGATGTCCCGTGGCCTACGCGTGGTGGCCTACTTGTGGGCGTCGGCGCCGATCTCGAGGTCCTTGTCCCAGTAGCGGACCTTTGCGAGCTTCGCGGCCTTCTCGTCGACCTGGAACGTCAGCTTGTCCTTTGCCTTCGGCGGGACCGTGAGCTCCGACGCTGCCCCGTGGGGCTTCTTCGAGAAGCCTTCCTTGTCGATGACGATGAAGTCGAGCTTCGTCAGACGGAGGGGCTTGTCGGTGGTGTTCTCGAACGCGAGGGTCACCTCGCTGTTCGTCCCGCCGTCCGGGGTGCTCACGCTGTAGACGCTGACGGTCCCCTTGCCCGCGAGATCGGCGGCGCTGGACACGATCGTCGCTCCGTCGATGGACTCGCCGGACTTTCGGCCGCTCTCGATGCCTTCGGCGATCCCCTTCGACGTCTCCTTGGCGGCGGAGACGCTCTTCTCCGTGACGATCTGCGCCGCGTCCTTGCAGCCAATCGACGACGCGACGAGGGCGAGGACGCTGAGCCAGGCGGGAACGCGCATGCGCTCAGCTAACACTCGCCCAGCGCCCCGGGTCAAGCGCGGACCCGTCAGGCGTGCTCGCGAATGGCGACTCGCCCTACCTCGCTCCGCGAGCACCGGAGCCGTGCGAGGACGAGGCGTCGTTGTCCTCGCTCACCGGGTCCGGGTCGGCGAGCGGAGCCATCGAAGGCGGCCCTGCCGTCCTCGGTCTCGCCTCCGTACCTCCTGCGACGGCGCGATAGCCGCTAGGCGTGCGCCGCGCCGTATCGAGCATCGCGTCGAGCGCCTCCGCGGCCTCCTTGGCGAGTGCGGGCCCGAAGATGATTGCCGTATCGGCGATGGGTATGGGCAGCCTCACGACGTTCCCGCTACGCAAGTGCGCCACGACATGGGCGACGTCTTTGAAGTGGCTCGGCGGTCTTCCTTCGAAGCTCACGAGATCGCTCATCGCGACGGTGTACTCCTCGCGCGGCCAGAGCGCCCCGCTCTCACACCGGAAGACGCCCGCCGAAAACGCGATGTCCGTCTTGTTCAACAAGCCGCGAAGGCCGCAGTAGGCCGCGAAGGCGATCACGGCCGCCACGTACAGCAACCACCAAGAGCGCGGGCCGTAGGTTACTGCCATGAAGCGCGCGAAAAGCGCCACGCCGCAGCCGACGAGCACCAAGAGCACCGCCGGGAGCGCCCGACTCGTCGGCAAACGAGCGCGGAGTCCGTCATCCGTCATACGCCAGCCAGCGCGCGCGAGCCCCTTTCCCATGAGTCCTCTCGTACTGAACGAGAAGGAGACTGCAGCCTGCAGAGCTGGTCAACACCTCCGCGAGCGGCGAGCGCTCCTGGGGGGTCGAGCGAGGAGCAGCTTTGGACAGGTGAAATATCGATGCGCCGGACCTCGGAGAGGTCACGGCGCATCGTGGCGGGGGCGGATCGGCCGCGAGGTCAGGTCGGGGGTTCGACGACGCGGACGTGGAGCTCGCGGAGCTGCTCCGGATCGACCTTGTTCGGCGCGTCCGTCATCAGGTCCTGACCCTTCTGGGTCTTCGGGAAGGGGATGACGTCGCGGAGGCTCTCCGCGCCGGAGAGGAGCATCGCGAGCCGGTCCATGCCGACCGCGATGCCGCCGTGCGGGGGCGCTCCGTAGCGGAGGGCGTCGAGGAGGAAGCCGAACTTCTGCTTCGCCTCTTCGTCCGAGATGCCGAGCGCGCGGAAGACCTTCGCCTGCACCTCGGGATCGTGGAGGCGGATCGAGCCGCCGCCGATCTCGAAGCCGTTGAGGACGAGGTCGTAGCGCCAGCAGAGCACCTTGCCCGGGTCCTTCTCGATCAGGTCGACGCAGTCGTCGTGCGGGCGGGTGAAGGCGTGGTGCGCGGCGGCCCACGTCTTCTTCTCGTCGTCGTACTCGAACAGCGGCGGGTTCACTACCCAGAGGAGCTCGAAGTTGCCGCCGTGGCCGACCTCGGGGATGAGCCCGAGCTTCTTCGCGAGGTGAACGCGGAGGTTCGCCATCACGGTCTGGACCATCGCCTCCTTGCCGAACTGGAAGAAGACGAGGTCGTTCTCCGCCGCGCCCGTCGCTTCGTTGATCTTGGCGCGGAGCTCCGGCGAGATCGTCTTCGCGAGCGGCGACTGCGTCCAGTTGCCCTGCGCGTCGATCTTCGCGCGCGCGAGGCCCTTGGCGCCCATGCCCTTGACGAAGTCCTCGAGCTTGTCGAGCTCGGCGCGCGACAGCTTCGTCGCGTGCTCCGCCGGGACGCGCATCGCCTTCACGATCTCGGCGGGCAGATCCTTGCGGTACGCGCCGCTCGCGAACTTGTCGGCGATGTCCTTCCAGAACGGCACGCCGCCGCCCGCGTGGTCGACCACGAGCCCCGTCACGTCCGTGTGGGGCAGGCCGAAGCGGAGGTCCGGCTTGTCGTTGCCGTACTTGCCCATCGACTCCTCGAAGGGCATCTGCGGGAAGCGGCCGCTCGGATACTTCTCCTTCAGGTCGATCCCGAGGACCTCCTTCCAGACGGAGAAGATCATCCCCTCCATCGTGGCGAAGATGTCGTCCTGGTTCACGAACGACATCTCGACGTCGATCTGCGTGAACTCGGGCTGGCGATCGAGACGGAGCGCCTCGTCGCGGAAGCACTTCACGATCTGGAAGTAGCGATCGAAGCCCGCGCACATGTAGAGCTGCTTGAAGAGCTGCGGGCTCTCCGCGAGCGCGTAGAACTTCCCCGCGTTCATGCGGCTCGGGACGAGGAAGTTGCGCGCGCCGCCGGGCGTGTACTTCACCATGAACGGCGTCTCGAGCTCGAGGAAGCCCTGCGAGTCGAAGTAGCGGCGGACGATCTGGTTGATCTTGTGACGCACGCGGAGCGTCCGCTGGAGCGGCGCGCGGCGGAGGTCGAGGAAGCGGTACTGGAGGCGCTTCTCCTCGCCGGTGTCGATGTCGTCGGCGATCTCGAAGGGCGGGGTGTCGGCCTTGTTGAAGACCGTCATCTCCAGGGCGTGGACCTCGATCTCGCCGGTCGGGAGCTTCGGGTTCTTCATCGCGCCGCGGCTCTTCACGATGCCGCGGATGCCGATGACCCACTCCGAGCGCAGGGCCTGTGCCTGCTCGTACGACTTCTTGGGCAGATCGCCGTACCCGGAGACGTTCGGATCGAAGACGACCTGAGTGATGCCGTCACGATCGCGGAGGTCGACGAAGACGCAGCCGCCGTGATCGCGGTAACTCGCGACCCAGCCGAAGAGGACGACCTCGTTGCCCTCGTTGTTCGCGCGCAGGTCGCCGCAACGATGGGTGCGTTTCAGCTCGTCGATGAAGCGTGCCACGGTGTCTTCTCCTCGCGAGGCCGTGCCTCGAATCGTCTCTAAAGTGGGAAAGCCAGGGCCGGACAGGGTAAACCAAGTGCCGGTCCCGATGAAGAGCAGGTTCGACGCCGCCCTCCGCGCGCTCTCGGCGGGTCTGCCTGCAGCCCTCGCGGCCGCAGGTGCGACCTCGGCTGGAGCCGCGGCTCACGATCTGGAGATCGTGCGGACCGTCGGCGCAGGCTTCGCCGGTCCGGGGGGCGCGTTTCGCGCGCTGGACCTCGTCGTCGCCGCGCCCGCATTGCTCCTGCCGCTCGGCACGCGAGCCCTCAGGAGCGGACTCGCGAGCGCGCTCGTCGCGGGGATCTGCGGGGCGCTCGCCTTCGACCTCGCGCGTGAGCTCGTCCGGAACGTCCCGGCCGCTCTGAACCGGCTCTTTTCTCGTTCGGCGAAGGGCGGGGGGACGGGGAAGGGCGAGCCGATCGGAAACGCCGAGGCCTCGTCGCGCCTGCTCTCGGCGGTGGCGGCCGCGGCAGTGCTGACCGCGCTGCTCGCACCGGCGTGGCAGGCGGAAGCCGCCGCCCCCGGCGGGGCCGTGACCGGCGCGCTGCTCGTCCTCCTGGCAGTGCGCCTCGGCATGATGCGGTCCGATGACGCCGGCGCAGGGACGGCGCCACGGATTGTCCCGCCGATGATGCTCGTCCTCGGGCTCTCCGCGAGCTACGACCCCCTCGTGCTGCTCGCGTCGCTGGCGGCGGTCCTGCCCCGGATCGGGACAGAGCTGCGCGCGGCGCGCAAGAAGAAGGAGCTCCGCTGGAATCGAGGCGTCGCCCTCCACGGCGCGTGTGCGTTTGCGCTCGGCCTGCTGCCCCTCGTGATCGGCGTCGCCCTGGCGAAGCGGTCGCCCGAGGTCAGCGTGGCGGGGCCGCTGTTCACGCTTCTGGAGCGCGCAGGCACTCTGACGCCGGCGTCGTTCGCGCTTGCGGAGATCGGTAAGCCGCTCCTCCTCGTCTGCGCCGGCGGCGCGGTGCTCTCGCTCCTCGTGGCGGACGCCCGGAGGCGTGCGCTCCCGCTCGTGCTCGTCGTCGCCGTGGCCGTCCTCGCGATTCAGCTCGGAGCGGCGTCGGGGCCCTCTCGCTTCGCGCCAGTGGTCCTCGCCGGCGTTCTCGCCGCGTACGTCCTCGGTGCGACGATGCTCGGAGCGCTCGTGCTCGCGATCGCGCGCGCCCGGGTCCCGTTCGCGGAGGCGAGCGCAGCGCTCGTCGTCGTGCTCGAGCTCGTGTTGCCGGTCCGCTCGATCGACGAGACGACGGCGCGTCGTGACGCGCGCGCAGCTCATGCGTCGGCGATCTGGAACGACATCGCGTGGGGCTCCGCTCCACCGGCGTCCGTGATCCTCGTCCCCGATCGCGGGACGATGCGCCGGATCGCCAGCGCGCGTGCCGTCGGACAGATGCGCGGCGACCTCGTGATCGTCCCCGCGTACGACGTCCAGGGACGAGAAGGCCAGCGGGCGCTGATCGCCGAGCCGAAGCTCGCGCCTCTCTATCGCGACATCGCGCTCGGCATCCGCCCCGAGGAGCTCTCGCTCTCGGAGCTCGGAGGGCAGCGCTCGGTGCTCGCGGTGTTCGACCCCAGATGGGATCGCACCCTCTCCCGCCATCTCATCCCCGCCGGCCTGATGTCCCGCTTCGAGACGGAGCCGCGCGGTGCGAGCGAGCGCAAGAAGGCGCTCGAAGCCTTTCTCCCCACGAAGGAGCGGCTGGTCCGTATCGCCGTGGCGAAGAGCGATGCGGAGCTTGCGTCCGCGACGGCGACGCTGCTCCGTGCCCGTGCGATCGGAATGGCCGCGACCGGCGAGCGTGAGCTCCTGTCTCGAGCGCTCGACGATCTCCGGGCCTTCGCTCCGAACGATGCCCTCGGCGCGACGCTCGTACGCCGCATGGTGACGACGAAGGGCGGTCCGATCGACGTGCGCGATCTGACGCTCTGAAGCGCGGCATCCCTCGTCAGTGCTCGCGCCGTCCGGACGCGAGATACTCGACTGGTCGTGAACGACGTCCTCTCCGTCGCTCGAGGGTCGCTCCTCGCCTATCGCGTCTTCGACGCGGGAGACACGATCGCGCTCGAGGTCGCCGAGAAGCTCGTGCCGTCGGCGAAGCGCGTCGAGCTTGGTGGCCCGCTCGCCGAGGGCCTCGTGATCGCCGTGCCGGCGGTCGAGATCGCGCTCTCCCCGTGCGAGCTCGCCGTCCCCGGCATCGAGCGCCCGCTCCAGGCGCAGGTCTCGGCCCGCATCTTCCACTTCGGTGTCGTCTCCGTCTGCTACGAGGTCCCGATCGAGCCGGACACGCCGCTGGCGCAGCTCGTCCCGGTGTGCGACGCGATCTACGACTCGCCGGTCCTCGACGAGCGCGGGGCGCAACATCTCGACGAGATCGTCGCGAAGCTCGCCTCGAGCATCGAGAAGCCGCACGCGTGGCGAGGGGCGGAGAGCTACACGATCGTCTTCGTCCAGGAGCTCGGGCGCTCGAGCAGCGTGGAGGCGCTCATGCAGTCGGAGACGACCGCGAAGCTGCTTCTCGGCGAGACGAGCGCGAAGCCGCTCAGCACGGCGACGCGTCAGGACGTCCTCCGCAACGCGTTCTCCTACCTCGCGGAGGATCTCGTCGTCCTCGACTGGAACAGCGCGCTCGTGGTCGAGCCGAGCGGCTCGAGGCTCGTGCCGCTCGTCCTCGAGCTCGCGACCTGTCAGCTCCTCGAGTTTCGCTACTACGACGGCCTCCTCGATCGCGAGCTCGCGCGCCTCTACGGATACGTCGAGACGGCGCCGCGCATCCTCAAGAGTCCGTTCGGCGCGCTCACGCGTCACGTGCTCCGCAGCTTCATGGAGCTCACCGAGTGCACCGAGCGGGTCGACAACGCGATCAAGTCGGTCGGCGACTTCTACCTCGCACGCGTCTACCTCGCCGCGATCGATCGCTTCCGCGTCCCGCAGTGGCGCGAGAGCGTCGAGGCGAAGCTCGCGCTCGTCGGTCGCGCTTACGAGCTCCTCAAGGGCGAGGTCGAGGTGTCACGCGGTCAGCTCCTCGAGCTCACGATCGTGATCCTGATCCTCGTCGAGATCGCCACCGCATTCCAGCGTCCTTGACGCGTCAGCCGCCCTCCGAGTCGCACATGGGCGCCATTCGCCATTCGTCATGCGGCTTACGGCACAGCTTGATGACGGCTCGGTTCCGTCACTGTAGCGTTTGATGCATGGACGTTGCTGCGCTGAAGCAGAAGTTCGAAGAGCAGGGGATCAAGAAGGTCAAGGTCGGGGGCTTCGACGTCGACGGCGTCCTTCGCGGGAAATACGTCTCGCTCGACAAGTTCTGGAGCATCGCCGAGCCGGGCTTCGGCTTCTGCGACGTCATCTTCGGTTGGGACATCGCCGACGTCCTCTACGACAACGCGAAAGTCACCGGTTGGCACTCGGGCTACCCCGATGCCCACGCCGTGATCGATCTCGACACGTTCCGTGTCCTGCCCGCCGAGCCGGATACCGCGGCCTTCCTCGTCGACTTCGTGGAGAAGAGCGGCAGCGGCTTCCGCGGCCACCCGGCGTGCCCGCGCTCGCTCCTGAAGCGCGTCCTCGCCGAGGCCGCGAAGAAGGGCTACCAGGCCACGTTCGGCGCGGAGCTCGAGTTCTGGGTCTTCAAGGAGACGCCGGAGACGCTCGAGCAGAAGGACTTCCGGAACCTGAGCACGCTCTCACCCGGGATGTTCGGCTACTCCTGGCTACGCGCAGAGCAGAACCGCGATTTTTGCCACGCGATCCTCGACGAGATGTCCAGGTTCGAAATCGACCTCGAGGCGCTCCACACCGAGACCGGACCGGGCGTCTACGAGGTCGCGATCCGCTACGACGAGGCGCTCCGCGCGGCGGACAAGGCGGCGCTCTTCAAGACGCAGATGAAGAGCCTTGCCGCGAGGCACGGGCTCTCGGTGACGTTCATGGCGAAGTGGAGTCACGACCTCCCCGGCTCGAGCGGTCATCTCCATCAGTCGCTCTGGAGCGTCAGCCAGCCCGGCGCGGCGCCGCGCAACGTGTTCCACGACGACGAGGCGGAGGGGAAGCTCTCGGCGAAGGCGCGCCACTACATCGGCGGACAGATCGCGCTCATGCCCGAGCTGACGGCGCTCTACTCGCCGACCATCAACGCCTACAAGCGCTACGTGCCCGGCGTGTGGGCGCCGCTCACGGCGTCGTGGGGCGTCGAGAACCGCACGTGTGCGATCCGCGTCATCCCCGGAAGCCCGAGCTCGACGCGCGTGGAGTACCGGCAGACCGCTGCGGACATCAACCCGTACATCGCGATCGCGACCTGCCTCGCGTCGGGCCTCTGGGGGATCGAGAACGGGATCGAGCCGCCGCCCGAGGCGCGCGGCGATGCCTCGTCGGGAGATGGGCTGGCGCCCCTCCCGCGTACGCTCGAGCACGCGACCGCGGCCCTCGCCGCGAGCAAGCGCGCGAAGGAGATCCTCGGCGAAGGGTTCGTCGATCATTACGTCCGCACGCGCGAGTGGGAGGTCCGCCAATACGACCGCGCCGTCACCGACTGGGAGCTCCGGCGCTACTTCGAGTCGATCTGAGCGCCCGCCGAGCGACACGGGCGAGCGCCAAGCCCAGCCGTGACCTCGGATTGCCGGGGGGACGAGCCCCGAGTCACGCGGGATCGGGCCGCGCTCGACGGGGCCTCTCGGCTGGCTGGCAACCGCGCACGCGGCGATCTACCCTCGCGCGCATTCGGGCTGTTCCGACGGGTTTGCCTCGGGTCCCCGCCTGGTCGGGGGGCGAGGCGAGCCGACCCTCGCAGGAGTCCTCATGTCCAACGTCACCTGGAGCTTCCCCACCACCGTCGTCTTCGGCAACGGCTCGATCTCCGTCCTCGGCGAGCACGTCCGCCGTGCGTCGGGCACGCGTGCGCTCATCGTGTGTGACCCGGGCGTCGTGAAGGCCCAGATCGCCGAGCGGGTCCGCGAGGTGCTCGAGGGGGCCGGCATTCCGTCGCTGGTCTTCGATCGCGTCGACCCGAACCCGGTCCTCGAGAACGTCACGAACGGCGTTGCGGCCTACCGCTCGCACGGCGCCGACATCATCGTCTCCGTCGGTGGCGGCTCGCCGCTCGACGCCGGCAAGCTCATCGCGCTCAAGACGACGCACGATCGCCCGCTCGAGGAGTACGACGACGCGATCGGCGGTGACGCGCACATCACCTCGAACGTCCCGCCGATCATCAACGTGCCGACGACCGCCGGCACCGGCAGCGAGGTCGGTCGCTCGGGCGTCATCACGCTCGAAGCGACGGGGCGCAAGACGGTGATCTTCAGCCCGCACCTGATGGCGAAGGCGGCGATCCTCGATCCGGAGCTCACCGTCTCGATGCCTCCCCGTGTGACCGCGGCCACGGGCTTCGATGCGCTCACGCATTGCATCGAGGCTTATCTCTCGCTCGGCGACCACCCGATGGCGGATGGAATCGCGCTCATGGGCATCGAGCTCGCGGCGAAGCACCTCCCGCGTGCCGCCCTTGCCGGGGCCGATCTCGTCGCACGCGGCGCGATGATGAAGGCCGCGATGATGGGCGCGGTCGCCTTCCAGAAGGGCCTCGGCGTCTGCCACTCGCTCGCGCACCCGCTCTCGAGCGAGAAGAACCTCCACCACGGGCTCGCGAACGCGCTCTGCCTCCCCGCGGTGGTCGACTTCAACAACGTCACCGTCCCCGATCGCGTCGAGCGGGTCCGTCGCATCGTCGACCTCACCGCGACGAGCCTGTCGAATGGGCTCCGCGCCCTTCGCGAGAAGGTCGGCCTCCCGAGCGGCCTCGCTGTCGAGGGCGTGACGAAGGCCGACATCCCGAAGCTCGCCGACAAGGCGATCGAAGATGCGTGCCATCGCTCGAACCCGCGTCCGTGCACTCGCGACGACATGGTGAAGCTCTACGAGCTCTCGCTCTGACCCGTACTCGCCGCGCCGCCACCGTTCGTCGTCATCGTCACGATCGGCAGGCTCGCGATTGAACAGGCGCGGCGAGCCCACGAACCTTGCGCATCCCGAGTCTCCTCCGTCATCACCTCGCGCCGGGCCGCCTTCGTGCCCTCGCGCGATCGCCGCTCGCGTGGATCCTCCTCGTCGTCGGGCTCTTGCACGTCGTCGGCATCGGCTGGGGCCTGCCGGCATCGGACGGCTGGGACAACGACGGCGTCGCTCCCCGTGACTTCCTCCCGGGACTCGCGGCGACCTACACGCCGGGGAGCTTCTACACCTATCCGCCGGTGCACCTCGCGCTCCTGGCGATCCTGACGCTGCCGGTCATCCTGGTCGCTGCGGTGCGAGCGCCGTCGTTCGCGCTGCCCGATCTCGTCGCCGAGGCCCTGAAGGTCCCGTACATGACGTCGACTGCGTACGTCGCGCGGTCGGTGTCGCTCCTGATGTCGCTCGGCATCGTCCTCTTCCTCGCGCGGATCGCCGAGGAGCTCCGCGCGCACGAGCTCGGGGTCTCGCCTGCGGGCAAAGACGGGAAGGACGGTGAGCATGCCGGCGGCTTCTCGGACGAACGCGTGCGTCGGGCAGGGTGGTGCACGGCGGCGTTCGCCGGTCTCAACGCGTCGCTCACGTACTACGCGCACACGACGAACCTCGACGTGCCCTACCTGTTCTGGGGTACGTGGGCGCTTCTCGTCTTCACGCGCGCCATCACGCGACAGGAGCCGCGTCTCCTCCGCCGCGCACTCGTCCTCGCCGTCCTCGCCGTCGGGACGAAGGACCAGGCGTACGGGCTGTTCATCCTCTCGCTCCCCGTAGCGTTCGCGATCTGGATCACGTGGGGCGTGCGCGAGCATCGCGGGCGCGTCCTGAAGGAGGGGGCGATCGCCGTCGCCGTCGCGATCGCGCTCTTCTCCGTCGTCGATGCGGTGATCCTCAACCCGACCGGCTTCGCTGCACGCGTGCGGTTCCTCACGGGCAGCGCGAGCCAGGACTTCGTCGGATACACGCGGGACTGGTCGGGCCGTTTCGGGATCGTCGTGGACGCCGCTCGGCTCTTCCACCTGCAGTACCCGAACGTGCTCGGCCCGCTCATCGCGCTCGGGCTGGTGCACGCGTTCGTCCTCGCGTGGCGCACGCCAGCGCCGCGTCGCGGCGCTCAGCTCGCGGCATCTGTCCTTCCGCTCCTGGCCGCGATCTCGTTCACGGTCACGTTCAACTGGTCCTCGCTCCGTACCGACGCGCGCTTCCTCATGCCGCAAGCGCTTCTCTTCGCGGTCTACGGCGGGCGTGCGGTCGAGGCGTTCTCGTTCGCGGCGCGTCGAGTCGTTCGCGTCGTCGGTCGGGGCATCGTGACCGTCGACCTCGCGCTCGCGCTCTTCGCATGCGTCTCCGTCGACGTGAACCTGCTCTTCGATCCGCGTTACGACGCCGAGGAGTGGCTCCGGACCCACGTGCGTCCCGGCGAGACGATCGAGACCTACGGGCTCAACGTCTACCTCCCGCGATTCCCCGAGCACGCCCGCGTGATCCGCGTCGGCCCCGAGGCGACCGACAAGCGGAACCCGATCCCCGGGGTCGAGGAGGTCCAGGCGCCATTCGAGGACGCGCCGTCCCGCGAGGCGCGCTGGGTCGTCGTCAGCACCGGGTGGGTTTGGCGGTACCTCATCAACCCCGATCCGGTTTTGCTCGCCGGGCGGAAGCTCCCTCCGACGCAGCATCGGAGCGCGAGCGACGAGGCGTCGACGCAGTGGTTCGAGCGCCTCATGCTCGGCACCGACGCGTTCGCGTTCGCGCACGAGTCGAAGTACGAGCTCGAGTCGCAGTTCCCCATTCTGGAGATCCACGGCACGACCGGCCGTCGCATCTGGATCTACGAGCGAAAGGCCGGCCGCTGACGCGACGGCACGCTCGGCTCGACGATGATCGCGCTGGCGATGTGCCGGATGGGACCGTGTGACCCTCGCGATCCGGACGCGCGTGCTCGCTGTCGGTGACGTCGCGGATCATTTCGGGCAGGTGGTCACGGCGGCAGGGGCGCCGTACATCGCGATGTCGCCGCTCTTCGACACGAGCGAGAGGCACTCCGCGATCGGTAGGGGCATCGCGGACGTGGCGAACCAGAGGTGGAGCGGGTTCGCGAGCGCCCTGCCGCCACGGCCTCCGGCGAATGCCCAGCGATCGTCCTCGGAGATCCGGACATCGGCGTGGTCCTTCTCCAGCTCGAGGATGATCGCACTCGCAACGTCCGAGGAGCCTTCGAGATGGATCAGCGGCGTGCTCCCGTCGCGGACGAGCCGGTCCTTCAGTGCGACGTGGATCGCGTGGAGATCCTCTCGCATCGCCGGCCGACTCCCGGGCGCGATCGGGTGAGTGGCGAACCATTGGCGTTGCAGCGACGTCGTCGTCACGGCTCCGGCCAAGCCCAGTACGATGAGGAGAGGGACGAGGGCCGCGCTGAGTCGCGGGACGTTCTTCGCTGCGGCGGCGACCGAGGACAGAAGGGTCGAGAGCACGCCCATCCACGCGACCGTGCTCGACGCCGTCGCCCAGAACACGAGGTAGTGACGCGCCGGCCCGATGATCGTCTGGAGCGAGGCCACCGTCATCGCGCTCGCGAGCGCACCGAACGCGAGGAGCGACATGCTCACCACGTCTCGCCGGCGCAGCGCGACGAGCCCTGCGATCGTGATTGCGCCGACATGCGCCATCGCGATCGTCTTCGTCGTGATCGTCACGCCGCTGGGGAGCGGCTCCGGCCGTGCGATCAGGGGCACGAGCCCATCCGTGAGCATCGCCCGGCCGACGAGGCGGGAGGGCAGCCACGCGGTCGCTTCCGTCCAGTGCTGCGTGGCGACGCCGATCGGGTTCAGAGGCGTCTCGCGGCGGACGAAGAAACGCCAGAGCTTGGTGATGTTGCCAACCGGTGACGTGATCTGGTCGACGAGCGGCGGGACGAACATCACGAGGAGGAGCGAGGCGGCGATGGCGAGCCGCCACCCATCGTCCCGGGCGAGCCAGTGCTTGTTCGGGGCGACGACGCCGCGCCTGCGTGCGCCGACGATGAAGACCGCCGTCGCGACGAGGCCACAGACCACCACGGCGCCCGCGGCGGTGACCCACGTCTGGGTCACGAACGAGCCGAACACGACCGTGGGGTAGACGGCTGCGCTCTTCCCTCGCGCAAAGAGCGCGGCTGTGACGAGGAACGCGACGAGCGGCAAGACGACGAGCAGCGGGCTCCAGGGGTTTGCAGCCACGTTGCCGAACGCAACGAACCACGCGAGGACGACGAGGAACGCCGCGATCGCGTGCGGGCGCCTCGCGAAGAGCCGCGTGCACGCGACCACCGTGGCGGCCGAGGCGGCGTTCACCAGACAGGCGGCGACGTAGATCCCCGTGCTCGCGGTGCCGAAGAGCGACGACAGTGGGGCCGCGACGTAGAAGAAGAACGGCCCAGGGTGGCTCCAATCGAAGCGCGACGGCGCGCCAACGAGCGTCTCGCCGCTCGAGACCTGTCGGGTCGCTTGCTCGAGCCCAGCCCAGTCACCGAAGAGCTCGAAGCGCGGGACGCCGGTCCGGATCAAGGTCGTCAGGTACGGGACGATTGGTAGAACCGCGAGCAACGCGAGCGCGACGGCCTCGATCCGCCGCGTTCTCCGAACCTGTCTGGTCTTCGCGTCGAGCCCGCGCCCCATCGTCCCCGCCGGAGAGCAGCATACGCGGCCACGCGACCACGCGACCACGCGACGAGACCCGGCTCGTGATAGACTCGGCGCCTGCCATGCTCCCCGAGAAGAAGCAGGTCTTGATCGTCGACGACGAGCCGAATCTGCGGAAAATTCTTGCTGCCCAGCTCTCGCGCGACGGCTACGACGTGCTGCTCGCCGAGGATGGTGAGCAGGGGCTCGGTCTCCTTCGCGAGCATCACATCGATCTGGTCGTCACCGACCTGAAGATGCCGAAGATCGACGGTATGACGTTGCTCCGCGAAGCGCTCGCGGAGCAGCCCGAGCTGCCGATCGTCATGATCACGGCACACGGGACGGTCGACACCGCGGTCGAGGCGCTCAAGCTCGGGGCGTTCGACTACCTGACGAAGCCGTTCGACAAGGACGAGGTTCGCCAGATCGTCGCCAAGGCGCTGAAGACGCGCGAGCTCGCCGGCGAGGAAGCGACCACCGAGACCAAGGGGGTCGAGGGGGCGCGCTTCGGCATCATCGGCCAGTCCTCGGGGCTCACGGAGCTCTACGCCGTGCTCGAGCGCGTCGCCGACAGTCCGACGACGGTGCTCATCACGGGCGAGAGCGGCACGGGCAAGGAGCTCGTCGCGCGCGCGCTCCACGATCACTCGTCACGTCGCGGCAAGCCGTTCATCAAGGTCAATTGCGCCGCGATCCCGAAGGAGCTCATCGAGAGCGAGCTCTTCGGCTACGAGCGCGGCGCGTTCACGGGCGCGGTCACGAGCAAGCCCGGACGCTTCGAGCTCGCGAACGGCGGCACGCTGTTCCTCGACGAGATCGGCGAGATCCCCGTCGAGATGCAGGTGAAGCTCCTTCGCGCGCTCCAGGAGAGCGAGTTCGAGCGCGTCGGCGGGATCAAGACGATGCGCGTCGACGTCCGCCTCGTCGCAGCGACGAACCGCGATCTGAAGAAGCTGATCTCGCAGGGCGCGTTCCGCGAGGATCTCTTCTACCGACTCAACGTCGTCTCGATCCGCCTCCCGGCGCTCCGTGAGCGCGCCAGCGACACGCCGCTGCTCGTCGAGCACTTCCTCAAGAAGTTCAACGAACGTCTGAAGAAGAACGTCACCGGCGTCGAGCCGGAGGCGCTGGATCTCCTGAGCGCGTACGGCTGGCCCGGCAACATCCGCGAGCTCGAGAATGTGATGGAGCGCGCCGTCCTCTTCTGCGACGCCTCGAAGCTCCGCGTCGAGGACCTGCCCGTCGAGCTGCGCGGCCCCGGCGCCGTCCCCATGGGCACCATGCCCCCGGCAGATCCTTCGGTCGATCTCGGAAGCCTCCCGGCCGATGGCGGCCTGAAGGAGCACGTGAAGGTCGCGATGAGCCGGCTCGAGCGCGATCTCGTGAGCCGCGCGCTGAAGCAGACGAACAACAACGTCACGCACGCAGCGCGGCTGCTCAAGATCTCCCGCAAGGGCCTCCAGCTCAAGATGAAGGAGCTCGGGCTGCGAGAAGGGTCGAGCGAGAAGAGCGAGTAGGAAAGAAGTGGGATCGGGCATCAGACGATCTCCTCGTTCCGACAAGCCTCGTCTCGGAGGGCCTCTGTCGAACGTGGGCCTGCCCGAGTCGCGAGCGAGGGCGTGCCCGCGTGCGAACCTGCACGCGCGCCTGCCCGAGTCGCGAGCGAGGGCGTGCCCGCGTGCGAACCTGCACGCGGGCCCTGCATGGATTCTCGCGGCCGTCACGATCGGGGCGTCGCTCGCCAACGTCGCGTGCTCCTCGTGCCAGAAGGACGCGGCATCGCGGGACGCGACGTCGTCTTCCTCCTCCTCGAGCGGGGAGTCCGATGCGACGATCACCGCCTGGCCGGCGGCCTCGGCGAGCAGCGCAGATCCTGGCCCGCCCCGCCCGGGCATGGCCTGGATTCCCGCAGGCACGCTTCGCGCGGGCACCCCCGCGGAGCGCACACCACGCGTCGCCGACGAGGAGATGGCGGGCGCGCCCGTCGAGATGGGTGGCTTCTACATCGATCTCCTTCCGTGGCCGAACGAGCCGAACGCCATCCCCACCTCCAACGTCACACGTGAAGAGGCCGAGCAGCACTGCGCGAGCAAGGGCAAGCGCCTCTGCACCGAGCTCGAGTGGGAGCGCGCGTGCAAGGGACCGGACAACACGACGTACGAGTACGGCGACGTGTACCGCAAGGACGTCTGCGGGACCGGCATCGCGCTCGAGCAGGCGTCGCGTCGCCCGACGGGAGAGCACGCTCAGTGCAAGAGCCGCTTCGGTGTCGCCGAGATGCACGGCGGCGTCTGGGAGTGGACGTCGAGCGCCTGGGGGCGCGGCTCACGCGACGCCGCGCAAGGCGTCCTTCGCGGAGGCAACTCCGTCGCGGGCGAGCTCGTCGGTCGCTGCTCGAACGCGATCGCGCGCTCGCCGTCGAAGAAGTCGCCGACCATGGGCTTCCGCTGCTGCGCCGGCACGAAGAACGCGGCGGAGGTGGCGCTCGAGCTCCGCGGCACCCCCGGCCTCACGGTCGCCCCCGCATCGCTCGCTGCGTCGTGGGCGCCCTTGATCGCGAGCGCGGCTGCGGGGATCGACGGCTCGCCCTCGATGGCCCCGAAGTCGCTCCAGGCATGGTCGTGGATCCCCGTCGCGAACGAAGAGCTCGTCATCGTGATGGGCTGCACCGACGCACCACGACGCTGCGCGCTCGTCGTCGGACGCCCGGCCGGTGAAGGCGACGACGGTGGCACGGGTGAGGTGCTCGCCACCATCATGACCGGCAATGTCCTCTCCGAGGTGACGCGGCTCGGAAGCCCGCGCCACCTCCGGATGCGCAGCCTCGATCCCCGCGGCGTCTACAGCCGAGAGATCACGTACGTCTACGGCCGCGTGGACCTCGGCGCCGTGAAGCGCCCCTGAGCGCTCCTCGTGACATCCGCGGACCGGACAACTCCTCCGACAGCCCGCCCGATAACCGGGCGAGCTCGGTTTCCGCGAGATGGTCGACTAGCTAGTTAAATCGTCCGGAGCAATAGGAAGTCGAATCGACCCACCCGCCCGAGCCCCCCCAGTCCATAGGTTGGAAGGACGAGCCTGTTGAGCGGCGAACTGCGAGCTTGACGTTGCCGTAGTATGGCCACGCCGTTCCAAGGTCGGTGAGGCCGTCCCCATCGAAGTCGCCGGCGGTCCACTTGGCGTTATCCATCCAGCCTCCGCCCGACAGGTCCCAAGTGTTCGTCCAGCCAGTAAATGCGGAGCAATTGGACGGATAGATCGCAACGTAGGCCTTGCCGCCGTTGTTCCACGGAGCGGCCAAATCCAGACATGCCTTGCCTGTGACGGGATTGACGGCTCCAGGGTTCCGGAACCTCCCGGCAAGCCATTGCGTGTTGCTGCTCCACCCGCCGCCGTTGACGAGCCAGTGTTGCTGCCACAGGAAGCCAGAAGAACCGTTGGACCGGCGCACGGTGATCGTGTTGACGCCGTTGTTGTTCCAGATGGCGACGATGTCGTCGAACCCGTCTCCGTCGAAGTCGCCGACCGTCCAGCGTGCGTTGGCCCAGCCGCCGGCCTGGGTGGCCCAGCGCTGTGGGGGGAGAAAGCCCGAGCCGGTCGAGAGAAGTACCGCGATCGATGTTGTGCGGTACCAATTATATGAGCCCCGTGGTGTGGGATTTGTGACCGTGGTTGGGTGATCGAAGTCTTGATAGATGATGGCGAGATCCGTAAATGCGTCGCCGTTGAAGTTGCCGGCGAGCAGTCGGATGCCGGGCGCAAATGGAACCACTCGGTTCGTCCCCGGCCAGATCGGACCAGTGAAGCTACTTCCGTTGGAGCGCCGCAGAGCGACGGTTCCCATGCCCCAGTCGTTCCACAGCGCGACGAGGTCGGTGACCCCATCGCCGTCGAAATCGCCGGCGGTCCACTTTGCAGAGTCCATCCACCCACCGCCGAGGTTGTCCCACTGGCCGTGGTAGAGGAACGAGTTTGTCGTCACGCTGCTTGGGTAAACGGCGACCTTCGTTGTGCTATACCAATTCCATGGAGCCGCGAGGTCGAAGCGCCGTCGATCTGTCGTTCCCGTGTTCGTGTAGGTGGGCGCCGTCTGGCAGGAATCCGTGTTGTAGGCGGACGATCCGGCGATGGTCTCGTTGACCCACGGACGAATCTCGTCGGAGCGAACCTGATGGGCCGATAGTACATTTAGAGGCCCCCCAGGCGTACCGCTCGAGCGCGGCTTGCTCTGCACGCCGGTAATCGCGCCTTCTGCGTTGAAGCATGGGCCACCCGAGTCACCAAGCCATTGAATGGCATTCGTCCTATTGGGTATGAGCTCGTAACGTCGCGTGTCGGGGGCCCAACCGTGGTATGTGACCGTGCCTCGGCGGAGCGTGCCGGCTCCATCTCCAGTGGGCTCTCCGTTGGCGTCGAAGAACACCAGGTTGTCTCCCCATCCATAACAGGTGAGGCTCGTGCCGGTTGAAGGTATCGTGCTCGCGAGCGTTGCTGAGGTCGTGTTGGGCAACGGGTTCGCGAGGTGCACGAGAGCGACATCGACAGAGTCGCCTCTCGGCTCGTCGCCGCTCGCAGGAACGGGAGGCGCCTCGGGGTGCCGCACGACCCAGTTCGCCATGACCTCGTCTCCGAAGAAGGAGCGCACGACCTGCGTCAGCGGTCCGGTCCGTGGAACGCAGTGGGCCGCGGTGAGCACCCACCGGGGTGCAACGAGCGTCCCGCTGCAGGTGCCGACGCGGACGACTCGGGCTGCTAGCGCATCATTGCTTGCGGGTTCGACACCTCCGATAATCGGAGATTGAACCTCGCTGAGCGTCTCAGATGCTGAATCAATCGGTGTTGCTAGGCATGCGCCCAACGCGCATGCGCTCACGAACAGCATCGTGCGTGCGAAGACCATCTTGGCTCCCCTCTCGTGATGGTTGAGCGGCCGAAGCTCGAAAAGCAACGGATCCGACCAAAGCGAAAAGAACATTAAGCGGGAGGAGTGTCTATGGCGGTTTGCGTGCTGGGGAGCCCCCCTCGTCGCGTGTCAGGGCTCTTCGGACCGTCGGGTTGAATGTGCCCTTGCCGAAAGAGCTGCCTCCTACGGATCTCACTCGGGCTCGACCGCGGGGGCGTCATGACCGTCGTAGGCGAGCGCGAGGTTCCGCCGAACGAGGGCCCGAGGCCGTCCTCGTTGTCGTCGGTGCGCGAGGCCCGCGCCGTTGTCCTGCCCTCCGGGACGCGACGTGGATCCCGAGCAGCGTCGAGACCTACGCCGCGCTCGAGCCGCTCGAGATGAAGCTCTCATTCGATCGACTCGTGGGCTGGGCGACGGACCAAACCGGAACGAAGTGCGGAGCGCTGCGCTCTGCATCCTTCTCGGCGAGTGGAGCCATTCGCTGAAGCCTCTCGCCTTCGACGGCTCCGGGATCGCGACCTCTACGAGCGCCTCCAGAATGGCCGATGCTCCTTGCGAGCGAAAGCCGCTGCCGCACCGTCCCGCGGTCGGACGTCCGTGCCCATGGCCGACACATCGCAGCACGCACTTTTGCGAGCTCGCCTCTCGCTTCACCCACAAAGGGGAGGTCTCGAGATGATCGTGCGTCATCCAAACGGGTGACGGCCACCTCGTGGGAACCTTTTCGGGGGAGCCCTGTCTCTCCTCCTGAGACGACGCTGACACGCTGAAAACGACGCGCGAGCGCATCGTCGACAACCGCCAACCCGACCCACCGCCCGCCCAGGCGGAGTGGTCCCTGCTGCCCTGCGCCAAGACCAACCATGACCACCCACGCGTTCGCCAATCCGTTCCGCCCCTACAACCCCTTCAGCGCTTCGGACGACACGCTCGTGGAGATCGAGGACGTGGCGGATGCGCGCGAGGCGTCCTACGCCCTCGTCCAGAGCGGACCCGCGGTGGCGGCGGAGGAGGTCGAGTCGCATCTCGATGCGGTCGAGGTGCGCGTGCGCTGGGGAGCGCAGGTGCTCTCGCTCTCGCACCTCGAGGCGGGAAAGGGCTTCGCGATCGGCGAGGGCGGCGACTTCGTCCTGCCCGAAGCCGTGCGCACGCCGATCGTCGAGAGCCGCGCGGGCACGAGCTACGCGATCGTTCCGCAGGGCGCGAGCGCGACGGTGTGCGCGAAGGGCGTGCATCCGCGCGCGGCGAACGGCGGTGAGGAGATCGCGCTGAGCGAGGGCATGAGCGTCACGATCGAGCTCGACGCCATCACGATCGAGATCGCGTCGGTGCGCGCGGGCAAGAAGGTCCCGATCGGCTTCCTCGCTTCGCTCGCTTCGGGCGCGGCGGCGTTCATCGGTCTCTCGTTCGCGGGCCACGCGGCGATCGTCGCATCGCTCGCGATGTTCATGCCGAGCATGAACGCGGACGATGCCGAAGGGATCAGCCGCGAGCAGGTGCTCAAGATGCAGGCGATGCTGAACGCGTCGGCCGAGCGCGAGCAGGAGCTGCTGAAGGAGCAGGAGGTCTCCTCGGACGATCCCTCGGGCGGTGGCAGCCAGGGCGGCGAGCCTCACAAGGGCGAGAGCGGTGAGGCGGGGACGACGAAGCCCGTTACGACGAAGGGCCACATGGCGTTCAAGGGCTCGGACGATCAGGCGCGGCTCGCGCGGCGCGAGGAGCTCGATCTCGCCGCGCACGGCGGCCTCGTCGGAATCCTCCGTGCCGGTGCGCCGGAGACCGGACCGTCGAGCCCGTGGGCGACGGAGACGCAGCTCGGGCAGGACGCCGAGAACAAGATCGGCGCCATGTTCGGGGCCGATGCGAACGACGCGATGGGCTACGGCCTCGGCCTCTGGGGCGTCGGTGAAGGCGGCGGCGGCAAAGGTGAGGGGATCGGCATCGACGGCGTCGGCAACACGGTCGGCGGCGGCGGCGGCGGGCCGGGCAAGTGGGGCTACGGCAAGGGCGACAAGGACGGCTGGGGTAACGGTCGCGGCCCCGGCGCCGGCGGTCACGTCGCGAAGGCGCCGCGCATCCGCAACCCCGAGGTCCAGACGAACGGACGCATCCCGGCCGAGGTCATCCAGCGCATCGTCCGCCAGAATTTCGGCCGCTTCCGTCTCTGCTACGAGGCCGGCCTCCGCACGAACCCGGGCCTCAACGGTCGCGTCGTGACGAGGTTCGTCATCGGTCGTGACGGCGCGGTCGCCCAGGCGCAGGACGCGGGCTCGGACATCGCGAGCCAGGAGGTCGTGAGCTGCGTCGTCCGGAGCTTCAACAACCTCTCGTTCCCGCAGCCCGAAGGCGGCGTCGCGACGGTGACCTACCCGATCGTCCTCAGCCCCGGCGAGTGACCGAAACTCCCGATTCGAAGCGGCTCCTTCACGAACGCTTCGAATCGGGAGCGCGCGGGACTGTTCCGCGTAGCCGCGCGCTGCTCGCTGGTTGACTCTCGCCGAGAAGAGGCCGTCGTCGATCGACGTATTCGCTTCCGACGCCTCGACGGAGGCCTCCTCGAGATGCTCGCGGCGCTGGAGCGCCAAGCCAATTACCTAGGCCCGGCGAGGTGAGGGCGCCGCTCTGGCTGAGCTTGAAGAAGGGAGCGGGTGGCCGAGGCGGGCGATTCGGACGAGGCGTTGTGTAGGCGGCGGCGACGACTCTCGAAGCTCTGCACGTCTAGGGTGCAGTGCCGACATGAGCCAGCTACGACATCGAGATCGGCCGTCGTCGTGTCGCCCTGCTCCAATGCTGCACGACGATTGAACGAGCTCCCGCCACGATTCCCGTGATCGCCAATGGCAAGCGTGCTCGGTACCTTCTTTGCACCCAGTCCTTGCCATGAACGGGTGCCTCAGGCTTGTGGTGGGAAGTCTTGTCATTGCCGGTGCGATCTCGGCATGCGGATCCACAGAGGGGGCATCGAGGCCCGCCGGCGCTGGGGACGGGAACACGGATGCTCGCGAATCGGTGGATGCAGGTGGACCGCTCTCCAAACCGCTCAGCTGTCCTGGCGAGGGCGTCGCAAACCGGCCGCTGCCGGCCGAGGAGATCTTCGACGCGCTTCGCAAGGCAGCGGGGTACGACTTTCTAGAGCGCCGCCCCATCGCCGCGTCGGACCCGGAGGCGAGCCCCTACCCTCTGTTGTCACTCGGCACGCCGTGCGAGCGCGCCGCCGATGTGTCGGCCTGTACGTCGGGCCTGGCGGGTCTATCGAGCAACCACGAAGTGCTGTTCCCGTACGATGTCGGTACGTCCATCGGCGGTCCGAAGGGCTTCTACCTCGTCTACTCGAAGGGCGACACCGTTGGGAAGATCTCGAACCTCGGCGAGCTGAAGACGGCTCTTCCGACCGTCGACTCGGCTGTCGCCGCATTGATGTACGCCGAAGCGGCGTCGTACCGTGTCGAGTGCACGAGGGAGTGGCTCCGTCAGGAGGCCGACGGCTTCGTAGTGCTCGCTTCCAACGGCTCTGCCTGCCAACGCAATCGCATCGTGCTCTTCATCCGTCCCGACGGCACGATCGAGGAGCGCGACAAGGTCTCGTACGAGGCCCCGTGCTTCTAACACTCCCATGAGAGATACCCGACGGCTGCGGGCTGGCTCCAAACGAAGTGGAGCGCTCGTGACGTGGTGGCCCGCTCGGCTTTCAGCCATTCGAGGGACGCTCCTTGCCCCTTCGATGCCGATGCCCAACTCGATGGACCGCCGTACGCATTCGCTTCGCGCCGCGGCACCGTGATGGTCGCGAAGTAAGAAGCCGAGAGCGTGCTTGCATCCCCCTTTCGCTCCCGTGCGATCGCTGCAGCCCGCTCCGCCCGTGACCGAATCGCGACTCGGTCACGGGGGCGGTGAACCGAGCCCCCTCAAAATAGTGCCAGCTGTCACGCAGCAGTGCGCAGTACTGGATGCGCTCGGCCGCTCTCGTCGCGATCCCTGAGGCCGCTCTCGACGAAGGCTCCGTCGAGCACGTTGGAGCGCGCATTCCGTGTCGAACCCGTGACGAAGGAAGCTGCGCGCGCTCGACCTCGCTCACCTCGTCGGGACTGAGCTGTGCAAAAGTTGCATCGCCCGTTTTGATCGGAATGATCGATTTTGACGATTGACGTAACCGGTTCGATGGGCGACCGTTCCGTGCGAAGTCGCTCGTGCGAGGGGGATTTGTGCAGAGGGGGAGCTCGTGCGAGACGTCGGCTCGCCGCCCGGCACGACTCGTTCCGTCGAACGAGTCGAACACCAAGATTGGAGCGTTGAGCCATGCGAGTCAGGTCGATTATTGGTTTCATCGGGCTGGTGACGGCGGTTACGGCTTCTGGTTGCGCTGCAGACCTTGTGTCGTCCGAAGACGTCGGGATTTCTCAAGACGCGATCATCAATGGGAACACCCCGGGTGCCAGCGACACCTTGGCCAGAACAGTCGTGAACGTGGCCAATGGTTGCAGCGGTACTCTGCTTTCCAATCGTTGGGTTCTGACGGCGGCGCATTGTGTGGGGGCAACCGGACCTGCAAGCTTCCCGGTGACGACGTCTGCTGGTGCGACGGTAAATGCGAACTGGGTTGTTCGTCATCCTGAGGCACCGCCGCCAGGCGGTCGTCACGACTCGGTGGATGTCGCGCTCATTCACCTCTCCGCACCGTTGGGGACGGCATCCGCTGCTCTGTCGAGCACATATGTGACCGCCAACCAGACGCTCACCTGCTATGGCTACGGCCACAACGCCGCGTTCTACGACGGATCCGGCACGCCTTCCGGCTCTGGTTTCGGGACGTTGAGAACGGCTGTGCTCAAGACGGCTTCGACGTCGAGTTCCCGCAGATACAACATCGATCCCAACGGGGCTGGCCAGATCCAGTGGAAGGGTGACTCGGGAGGACCGTGCTTCGATGCGAGCGGTAATATTAGTGGGGTCGAGAGCGGCCTCGGATATACGTCATACGCGCCGCCGAGCACCGCCCTGACTGTGCTCGCGGCAGACCACGTCAGAGCAACGTACGTTCGAGATTGGGTGAATCAGATGATGGCGGGGTCGTCGACGGCGAACACCGACCCGTGCCAGACGGCTCCCAACGCATACCGAAGCGACTTGAGCGGAGCATGGAACTGGTTCCAGACGACCAAGGTCGCCGAATATTCTTCCACGGGCACGAGCTTTACCAGCGGTAGCCAGTGGGACAATTCGGGCGGCGGCTGGATGGACTCGGCGAAGTGGGCGGCCGGCGACTTCAATGGGGACGGCCTGACGGACCTCGCCGCGGTTTGGAACGAATTCGGCATGGCGACGATCGCCGTGCGCCTCTCCACGGGGAGCTCCTTTACGGTCTCGAACTGGGCGGCCCGGCAGCTTCCGTTCCAGAGCGGAATGCGAGTTCTTGCCGGAAAGTTCAACAGCGATGGCTACGACGATCTTGCGATCGTTTGGCCCGATCAGGACGCTCCTGCAAGTACGTCGAATCCGACTCCGACGACCGGGGCGCCGAAGATGACGTCGATTACGCTGTTCCCGTCCAACGGGTCGACCTTCTTGGCGCCTCAGCAATGGGCCAAGCAGCAGGGCGGCTGGCCGGACACGCGTTGGGCTGTCGGTGACTTCAATGCAGACGGGCTCGATGATATCGCGGCGATCTGGAACAACGGCGGCACGAACACGATCACGATCCGTCCATCGACGGGCTCGTCGTTCTCTACGCCGGTGCATTGGCTCAATTCGGCAGGCGGGTGGATGGGCACCACGCAGTGGCTTGCCGGAAAGTTCACTGGTCGGGTCAATCCGGTGAACGGAAAGCCGTATTGGGACCTTGCAGCTGCGTGGAACTCGGGCGGGACAGCGAAGGTCGCGGTGTACCCCACCACGGGCAGCTCGTTCAGTGGATGGTCTCAGTGGGACTCGTCCGGCGGCGGCTGGATGGACTACGCGAAGTGGACGGCGGGAGACTTCGATGGTGACGGGCGGACGGACCTTGCGACGGTGTGGCCCAATTCCGGCACCAACACCTTCGCTGTGCGTCGTTCGACCGGGGCGTCGTTTCAGTTGCAGTCCTGGGGTACGGGCGGTGGCTGGATTGACTCCACGCAGTGGTGTGCCGGGAGGTTCGACCTCTAAACGGCCAGCTCTCGGCCCAAACTCCTAGCGGTGAGCTTCAGCCGACGGCCTATTGGGACGTCGGCTGAAGCGTTCCATGCTCGGGCGAGGGATTCGCGGCGTTCGGTCGTTGGAGAAGCGTCGCAAGAGCCGGCGCGTAGGCGCCTCCGGTCAGCGGCGGCCTCGTGTTTGCGTCGGCTCTGTATCCGCTGCTTGAACCGGTGGCATCGACGGACGCACGCCGCGCGACGCATCCCCCGTGTCAGCGTAGTTGCCGGATGTCCTGAAGCATCGTGACGAGGGGCGAGTGCCCGCGGTCAGCGGCGTCGGGGTCGGGCTTCGCGGACCGGCGCGTCAGGATCGAGGATGACGGCGCCGGTCTGGTCGTACACGGGGCCGCAGGCAGTGCGCCGTTGCGTCGGTTCGGCTACCATTGCGGCCTCAAATGGTCGAGAAACGAGTGTTTCAGCCAAGGAACCTGCTGATCACCGGCGGTGCCGGCTTCATCGGCAGCAGCGTCGTGCGGACGGTGCTCGGAGAGCGAGCACGAAAGCACCTAACGCGAGTCGTTGTCCTCGACGCTCTGACCTATGCGGGCCACCTGTCCAATCTCGACGGCGTTGAACTGGACCCTCGCTACAGGTTCGTTCAGGGCGACATCTGCGATCGGAGCCTTCTGGAGAAGCTCTTCGCCGAACACGACATCGATTCGGTGCTCCATCTCGCTGCAGAGTCGCACGTCGATCGCAGCATCGAGTCGGCGGATGCGTTCGTCCGGACGAACGTCAACGGCACCTTCGTCCTCATCGACGCCGCGCGACGTGCGTGGGCGAAGGCCGATCGCTCCGAGCCGACGCGATTCGTCCATGTCTCCACGGACGAGGTCTACGGCGCGCTCGGGCCGACCGGGCGGTTCACGGAGTCCTCTCCGTACGCGCCGAACTCTCCCTACGCCGCGTCGAAGGCAGCGAGCGATCTGCTCGTGCGCTCGTATGCGAGGACCTACGATTTCCCGGCGATCATCACGAACACGTGCAACAACTACGGACCTCGGCAGCTGCCAGAGAAGCTCATCCCGCTGATGATCACCAATGCCGCCGAGAAGAAGATGCTGCCGGTGTATGGCGCGGGGCAGCAGGTGCGTGAGTGGATCCACGTCGACGATCACGCCGACGCGGTCTGGCAGGCCCTCGTGACGGGCAGTCCCGGAGAGAGCTACCTCTTCGGCAGCGACGAGGAGCTCTCGAACAAGCAAGTCGTGGAGCGGATCGCCGACCTCGTCGATGCCGAGCTCGGGCGGGCTCGAGGGACCTCGCGTGAGCTGATGACGTACGTCCCCGATCGTAAGGGCCACGACTTCCGCTACGCGATCGACTCCTCGAAGGCGCGCCGCGAGCTCGGCTGGGCCCCGACACGGACCCTCGAGACACACCTCGTCGAAACAGTTCGTTGGTATCTGGCGAACGACGCGTGGCGGAGGAGCGTTGCGACGGAGGAGCATCGCCGTTTCCAGGCGGCGTATTACGCCAAGAGCTCCACCCAAGAGTCGACGCAGCGATGAAGGGTATCGTCCTCGCCGGCGGCTCCGGCACGCGTCTCTATCCGCTCACCCGCGGGATCAGCAAGCAGCTCTTGCCGATCTACGACAAGCCGATGATCTACTACCCCTTGAGCACCCTGATGCTCGCGGGGATCCGTGACATCCTCGTCATCACCACGCCACGTGATCGTTCCGCCTTCGAGGAGATGTTGGGGGATGGGGCGAAGTGGGGCATCAACCTCACCTTCGTCGAACAGACGGCGCCGCGCGGGCTCGCCGATGCGTTCGTCCTGGGCGCCGACTTCGTCGGGAGCGACACCGTTTGCCTCGTTCTCGGTGACAACCTCTTCTACGGGACGGGGTTCGTCGAGCGAATCGAAGATGCCTCGCGGCTCACGGACGGGGCTCGCATCTTCGGCTACTACGTCAAAGATCCGACTCAATACGGAGTCGTGGAATTCGAGCGGGGAGACAAGATCGGCAAGGTCCTCTCGATCGAGGAGAAGCCCGTGAAGCCGAAGTCGAACTACGCCGTCCCGGGTCTCTACTTCTACGACAACGAGGTCGTGTCGATCGCGAAGTCCATCAAGCCGTCCGCGCGGGGTGAGGTCGAGATCACCGACGTGAACCGTGTTTATCTCGAGCGCGGCAAGCTCACTCTCTCCATCCTCGGGCGAGGGACGGCGTGGCTCGACACCGGGTCGCCTGATTCGCTTCTCCAGGCTTCGACGTTCATTCAGACCGTCGAGACGCGTCAGGGGTTGAAGATCGGATGCCCCGAGGAGATCGCGTTTCGCAAGGGATTCATAGATGCCAGCGCGCTTGCGGCCCTCGGCCGGTCGCTCGACAAGACCGAGTACGGCGCCTACCTCCTCCAACTCGCCGACGACGGCCGGTGACGTGAGCCGATGATCCCGTTCAACCGCCCAGCTCTCGCCGGCAGGGAGCTCGACTACATCAAGGATGCGCTCGCGCGGTCCCGGGTCTCCGGTGACGGCCCCTACTGTCGCCGCTCGGAGGCGCTGCTTCGAGAGGGGCTCGACACCGAGAGGGTGCTCCTCACGACGTCGTGCACGCACGCACTCGAGATGAGCGCCATGCTGCTCGACCTGGGGCCTGACGACGAGGTCATCGTGCCGTCGTTCACGTTCGTCTCCACGGTCAACGCGTATGTACTTCGCGGAGCGAAGCCAGTCTTCGCCGACATCCGCGCCGACACGTTGAACCTGGACGAGAGTCGGCTCGACCAGCTCGTCACGAAGCGAACGAAGGCGATCGTGCCGGTGCACTACGCGGGCGTCGGGTGCGAGATGGACGCGATCCTCGACATCGCAACGCGCGCGGGGGCGAGCGTCGTCGAGGACAATGCCCATGGCCTCTTCGGCACGTGGCGTGGCAAACCGCTCGGCACTTTCGGACGGCTCGCGACGCAGAGCTTCCACGAGACGAAGAACTTCTCGTGCGGAGAGGGCGGCGCGCTCGTCGTCAACGACGCAACGTTGGTCGAAAGAGCGGAGATCTTGCGCGAGAAGGGGACGAACCGAAGCCGCTTCCTGCGGGGACAGGTCGACAAGTACACTTGGGTCGACATCGGCTCGAGCTATGTTCTGTCGGATGTCCTCGGTGCGCTCTTGCTCGCCCAGCTCGAGGCGCGCGAGGCGATCCAGAACCGACGACGACGCGTCTGGGAGCGTTACGCGAAGGAGTTGTCCGCATGGGCGGCCGCGCGAGACGTTCGGCTGCCACTCGTGCCGTCGCACTGCGAGCAGACGTTCCACATGTTCTATCTCCTGCTGCCAAACCTCGAGCGGCGAACCGCCTTCATCGAGCACCTCGACGCACGCGGCGTGAAGGCGGCGTTCCATTACGTGCCGCTCCACACCTCTCCCATGGGACGCCGCTTCGGCGGGCGCGCGGGCGACTGCCCCGTGACCGAACGTGTGAGCGACCAGCTCGTGCGACTTCCGCTCTACGCGGATCTCGACGAGGCCGATCAAATGAAGGTCATCGAGGCGATCCATGCGTTCGAGTGACAAGCGCGAAGCCAAGTCGAGCACCGTCCCGGGCGTCGACGAGCTGAGCTACGATCCCGAGTTCTTCGCACCGATCGCTGCCGCCGAAGATCGGCATTTCTGGTTTCGCGCGCGCCGGCGCGTCATCGAGACGCTCCTTCGTCAGGTCGAGCCGTCCCTTCCGCAACCTTCGAACGTCCTCGAGATCGGCTGCGGCACGGGGAACGTGACCCGTACGCTCGTCGACGTGTTCGGAGCCGACGCCGTCACGGGGATGGAGCCGTTCGGAAACGCCGTGGCGATCGCGCGAAAGCGCCTCCGCTGCCGCGTCGTCGAGGGTGACCTCACTGCACCGCCGGTCTCCGGCCCGTTTGCGCTCGTCGGGATGTTCGATGTCCTCGAGCATCTTCCAGACGAGACAGCATCGCTCGATGCGGTCGTCCGGCTCCTTGCGCCAGGCGGCGTGCTGCTCCTCACGGTGCCGGCACGCCAGAGCCTCTGGAGCTACTTCGACGTGGCTTCGGGCCATTTCCGACGTTACGAGGTCGCCGGGCTCCGCGCCGCGCTCGAGCGCTCCGGGCTTCAGGTCGAGTACGTCACGGAGCTCTTCTCGCTGCTCTTCCCGATGATGTGGCTCGGCCGCCGCCTCGCGAGCCTCAAGGGCGGGGATGCCGCTCGCGAGCGCGAGAAGGTGGTCTCGGAGCTCCGCACCGTGCCCGTCGTGAACGACGTCCTCACGTGGGCGCTCGGTCGCGAAGCGCGGCGTGTCGCCAAGCGGCGAGACGCGCCGTTCGGGACCTCCGTCATCGCGATCGCCCGCCGGCCCTCGTGACCCGTGTCCGAGAGTGGCGATACGGACGAGGGCCTCGCTGATCCGCCTGTAGTGCCGATTTCGTGGAGAGAAGGAGCGCGACCAAAGGTTGGCGCCCCTCGTGCTCCGGGACTATCCTCGGCGCGTCGATGCTCCGATCCGTTCTAGCCATCCCCGACGTCTACGAGTTGTTTGGCCAAGCCATCGGGGTCCCGGCGTTCCGACGTGTGTTCTCGAGCGAGTACATTCGGCCGAAGCGCACCGAGCGGATCCTCGACATCGGCTGTGGCCCGGGCAGCATGGTCCCGTATCTCGAGGGCGCGGAGTACGTCGGGTTCGACATGAGCGCCTCGTACATCGCGGCGGCCCGCAAGCGCTTTGGCGATCGCGCCACGTTCGTCTGCGAACGTGTGAGCAAGCAGACGCTCGACGCTCCAGGCGCCTACGATGTCGTGGTCGCCTCCGCAATCCTGCACCACCTCGACGATGCAGAGGCAACGAAGCTCTTCGAGCTCGCGGCGCAGGCGTTGAAGCCTGGGGGCCGGCTCGTGACGCTCGACTGCGCCTACGTTCCGGAGCAAACCAAGCTTGCCCGATGGATCGTCTCGATGGACCGCGGGCAGCACGTGCGCCCACCCGATGGGTACGCGGCCTTCGCCAGGCGCGTCTTCCGCGACGTGAAAGTCGACGTGCGTCACGATCTCCTGCGCATCCCGTACACGCACATCTTCCTCGAGTGCACGAACCCGATCGAGTCGTCTTGACCGCTGGACGATGACATCCCGCCGGGGACGGAGCCGCCTCAGCGGAGGACTGCTCTGAACCGAGGTCGTGCGGCACGGTAACGTTCAGGGGTCACCTCGTACTGCAGTGCCGTCGTCGTGCTCTCGACCGCACTCATCCCGAGCGCGACGTTCATCCGGATCGCTCGATCGTTCGTCGGAAGGACAGTCGCCCGGATGCGCTCGAGCCCGAGCTCGTCGAACGCCACGTCGAAGAGGGCGATGGCGCTCTTGAGCACGGCCATCGCGCCGCGCTCCTCGTCCACGATATAGATTCCCCATTCAGCGCTCTTGAGCTCGAGATCGATGTCCTTGAGGTGAATGACGCCGACGCGCGCCCCGGCCGCTTCGATGATCCAATAAAGGTTCTTCGCCTTGTCGAGCGCCGCGAACCAGGCGCGCTGCATCTCGGGCGTGATCAGGTCACGAAAGACCATCTGCTCGCGGATCTGGGGAAGGTTCCGCCATGTGCGAACCTGCTCCAGATCGGCGTCGCCGATCGGAACGAGACGGATACCGAAGCGCGCGATCTCCACTCCGCTACCCGCGCCGCTTCTTGAACCGCCCGGTGTAGAGGGCCTCGTTCGTGATCTCGACCTTCACCGGGACCTTGTAGCGGGCCAGGCGAGCGGCGCAGTGCTTCTTCACCGCCGCTACGAGCGCCTTCGAGTCCGTCTCGGGACTCAACGGGCGGACGCATGCAATGACGACTTCGCCGACGATCGCGTGCTTCTCGCCGTAGACCGTCACCTCGGCGACCGTCTCGAGCTCGAGGATCACGTTCTCCACCTCGGCCGGATAGACCTTCTCTCCACCGACGTTGATCTGCTCGGATGCCCGACCGAGAAAGCGCACGTACTCGCCGTCGACGTCGACGCGATCGCCGGTCATGAACCATCCGTCCTCGGTGAACGGAGATGGAGCATTCAGATATCCGAGCATGGCCGATGCAGAGCGGATCTGGAACATCCCATCGACGACGCGAGTCTCGTAACCTTCACCTCCGACTCGGACCCAGAGGGAATCGGAGGAGCGGGACTTGGAACGCAGGATCCCGACCTCGGACAATCCGTAGGTTTGGAGGAGCTGGACCTGCGGCAATACCTCGTGGAAGCGGAGCAGTGTGCGCTCCGGCATCGGCTCGGTTCCATAGGTCACGAGCTTGAGCGACGACAGATCGTGACGCTGATGTGCCTCCGAGAGCAGGATCAGGTTGATGAAGGTCGGTGATGTCGGGAGCAGCTCGACGCGATGGCGTTCGACCGCGCCGAGGACGGCGTCCGGAGATCGCTCGTCGACCGTGATCACGCATCCCCCATTCGACAGGCAATAGAGGAGGGTGTTGAAGCCGCCGATGTGATCGAACAGGAGGAAGGAGATCGTTCGCAGCACCTGGCGGCGAACGTCGAACTTCTTCAACCACGGGACCAGGTCGTTGACCGAGCCTTTTGGCGTGCCCGACGATCCCGAAGAAAAGAGGACGATCCCGGGATGACCACGCCGGCGAAGCTCCGCATAGTGTGCGTGCGCGGCCGTTCGTCCGGTCTTCTCGACGGAGATCCGGTCGTCCATCGAGACGGTCACCACCTGCTCGATCTCCGCCATCTCCGTGAAGAATCCGCGACGCTCCTCGCCGGTGTTGCTGAACGGCGCAACGATGCAGTCGCGTTTGATGGCCGCGAGAAGTGTGGCCACGGCCCGGGGCGAGAAGTCGCCCTCGATCATGACGACGCTACCCGCGGTGACCGACGCTGCGGCCAGCGCTTCGTCGGCGGCCGTGATGGCATCGCGGAGCCAGCGATACGAATAGCTCTGATCGCGCCAGATGATGGCGTCCTTCGACTCCGCCTCGGCGAAGACTCGATCGAGGAAGTCGATCTTCATTCAGGAGATTCCTCCGAGGTAGATCACCTGCCCCGTGATGAAGTCGCTCGCAGGACTGATGAAGAACTTGACGACGTTGGCGACGTCATCGAGCGTGGCCGTGCGTCGAATCGCCTGACGCTTCGTCAGCTCTTGGAGCTTTTCCTCCGGAACCCCGGCGGTGAGCGCGGTCGGGATCGGCGTCGGTCCGATGGCGTTCACCGTGATCCCGAAGGGACCAAGCTCGTGAGCGAGTATCCGCGTGAGGCTCTCGACGGCGGCCTTGGATGAGGCGTAGATCGCCTCACCAGCGAGCCGCAAAGGAGTGGCGACCGTCGTAAGGTTCACGATGCGGCCACGACCCGCGCGCTGCATCAACTTGGCAGCCTCGCGGCAAAAGAGAAACGTCCCCGTCACGTTTGTCGCGAGCATGCGCTCTACCTGGGGTATCGGCGTGAGCAACAGGTGGTTCATCCCTGCGACGCCCGCGTTGTTGATCAGCACGTCGAGGCGGCCGTGCTGTTGCCGGAGCGCTCGAAAGAGGCCCTTCACCGCCGCCTCGTCCGCGACGTCGAGACAATGGTGCGTATAGCCTTCACCGAGCGGGGGATCGGGGGCACGCCTACCGCAGCCAATCACGGTCATGCCTTCGGCCAGAAAGTACTCGGCGAGGCCACGTCCGATCCCACGGCTCGTGCCGGTGATGAGTGCAACACGAGCCTCAGCCACCCTTCTTCGCCTCCATCACCAGACTGGATGCGTAGTCCGCCAGGGTGGCGAACGTTCGAAAGGGGCTCCGGGTCTGGGACATTGCTCGCTCGTCAGCGAGGGCTACGACGACACCGAAGTGATCTTCGAGCTTCGTCTCGATCTCGCTGATGAGCTGTACGAGGCCGAGCGAGTCGATCCTCCCGCCCTTACCGAAGAGCTTCGCTTCCAGATCCTTCTCGAGCCGCGCTTCCGGCGACTGGATCTCGTTCAGCGCGTCAACCGCCTCCCAGATGAGCTCGACGATGCGTTCACGAACCTCCAAGACGACGCTCTCCTTTCCGCGGGCCGCCAATCCGAGCGTGCCGGCGCCCGCCATCATACCCCGACCTGCCGGCGGGGCCGCGTACACGAAGAGGCAACGAGTCCGAATCGGCTCGGTTGGTCGCATGCAAGAGGGCGGGCTCGCGTCAGCGCTCGGACCGCTCCGTCGTCGTGCGAACGATGTAGGCCGGGCGATCGAGACTTCGGGAATGAATCCGCGCGACGTATTCGCCGATGATCCCCAGCGCGAGGAGCTGGGCCCCGGAAAAGATGGCGATGACGGAGGCCAGGAACGAGAAGCCCGGGACGGTCGAGCCGGAGACGAGGTAGCGGGTCACGACGCCCGCCAGCACGACGACGCCGAAGAGCGTGAACGCGAAGCCGGTCCAGCTCGCGAACTGCAGTGGCAGCGTGCTGAAGCCCGTCATCATGTTGAGGGCATGGGTGAGCAGCTTCCCGAACGTATAGTTCGAAGCGCCGATGGGACGGCGATCGTGGCTCACCTCGACGGCAGCGAACTTCGTCGTCGCCCACGTGAGGAGGATGTCGACGTTGACGTGTGGGCTCCGGTACTCGGCGAACGCTTCGCGGAGATGCGTGCGGAGTACGCGAAACGCCGAGACCTTTCTCGCGGTCGACGCGCCCATGGCGCTCTGGAGCGCGAGCTTGGTCAGCTTCGACGCCAGGTCACGGAGGAGCCCGTGGCGTTCGAGTCGCGGCGTTCCGTAGACGACGTCGGCGTCGGTGTCGAGGGCTGCAAGCAGCTTGTGCAGCTCCTCGGGAGGATGCTGCAGGTCGTCGTCGAGCGTCGCGATGACCTCATAGTTGGCGGCGCGGATCCCGCAGAGCAGCGCGTTGTGCTGGCCGTAGTTCCGCATGAAGTTGATCCCGCGAATGAACGGCCGGTCCTTGGCGAGGTCCTCGACGACACGCCAGCTCTGGTCCGCGCTCCCATCGTTGACCAAGAGGATCTCGAAGGCCGCGCCGCGTTCTTCCAGCACCGGAATGAGCCGCTCCGTCAGCATGCCCAGGCTGGCCTCGCTGTTGAAGACGGGGATGACCACGGATAGGCGCGGAGCCTGGGCGTTCATGACGAACGCCCATCAACCCGGTTCCTCGTCGGCAGTCAACCCTGCTTGCTTGCTTTGCGGCCGTTGGCCGGTCTGGGGCGGGCAGACTCCCCTGAGCTGGTGGGATGCGCCCACGCTGTCCGCCGTGTCTATCTCTTCTCCACGACGAGACCCTCGATTGCGACCTTTGCGCCCGCCTGGCTGAAGATGCGGAACTCGATGCCGAGCGTCTCTCGCGAAAGCGTGAAGTCCAGCGACTGGAGCTCTCCGTGTTGGATCTTGGAGACGCCTGCGGTCGCGGTACCATGACTGGCGAGCGCCGTACGTCCGCCCTCCGCCGAGACGTCGAAGACGAGATCGCCCGGCGACTCGACTCCGCTCCCGATCCAACGCACCGTGTAGCTCCCCTTCGGGATGCGCAGGTGCGGCCCGTAGATGACAGTCCCCGTCTCGCCCGTGGCGACGAGACCGTCGTTCGTCTCGATGGCGACCCCGCGCCTGATCGCCTCGTGCGTTGCTGGAAGGCGCAGGGGAAAGCGGAGGGCCTTGCCGACCGGAAGGGGGAGGTCGAGCCAGCGAAGCGGTTCTTCCGCGAGCTGGAGCACCGTGACCTCGAAGCTGTCTCCGACCATGAATCGCTCGGACGGTGAAGGCAGCGCCGCACGGATTGCCCGGCTCACGGCATCGCGCTCCTCCGCCGCCGCGACGACGAAGAACCGACCGGGAAGACGCGTGCGTTCGAAACACTGGACGTCGGAGTTCCATTTCTGGGGGACGAAACCGCTCTCTCCGACGAACACCGGACACGTCTTCGCCGACCCATTCGAGAGGAGCGTGACGAGGTTGGCGTTCCAGTAGGTAGCGAACCCGTGTGTCAAGCCGCGGCGAGAGAGCTCGTTCGCGAGCTCGGTGTGACTTGCACGGTTTGCCCATTGCAGGTTGTCCCCCTCGAGCGTTCCTTCGGTGGTGTGGATGAAGCCCAGCACGGCAACGACGGGAAGAAGGGCCAGCCATGTCTTGGCAAAGCGTACGAGCCATGTCGGTCCGCGTGCGGCCGCACGAACGGCGATCACGACGCCGAGTCCCAGGCTCGGCAGAAATGCCGGCATGATGTAGCGAGTCGAGAGCGGATTGAGCAGCAGGTTGCCGAGGAGGCACGGAGCGAGCACCGTCCCGAACTGCGCGAGAACGACGACACATAGAAAGCGTTCACGCGTCAGGGCTCGTCGACCGAGCACCTGGAAGCCGACGAACGCGAACGCCCCTCCGATGACGATTAGCCCCGGCAGCGCGGTCACGCTGAAGTCGCCGGACGCTTCGCCCGCAAGCACTACGAGACCGCGACCGAACATCCGGATGTTCGCGAGCACCCCGGCGAGATCCTGGACGACGAAGTCGGTATGTCCGGGATGGGGAGAGAACGTGAGGTTGGGCTCGAAGATGTACTTGTAGACGAGGGTCGCGGTCCCCCATCCGAGGATGGAAAGGCCCGCGAGGGTGGCGCGGGCGCGGAGAGCGAGATTGCGCCACGGCCAGATCGCAGCCAACAAAAGCGGAGCCAGCGTGAAGATCGCCGTGCGCACCGGGTTGTTGAGAGCGAAGACGAAGAAGAAGACGGTGCCGGCGACCCATCGCCGCCAGACGCGCGCGCGATCGGTCGCGACGGACGACGCCGTGCGGGGCGTCAACAGCGAGACGATCACGACGGTGCTTGCCGCGATGAAGCCATAGGACAGCTCGACGTAGGCGAAGAGCACGTGCAGCTTCGAGAGCGCGAGCAGTGTCGTAGTCGACGCGAGCGCGGCGACCCAGGGGCGGCGCGTGAGCCGTCGGAAGCACAAGTAGAGCGCGACGAGTTCGAGGCCGAAGCCAACCAGCTCGGTGATCCGGAGCGACTCGAGGCCGACGCCCATGATCGCGACGGGGAGCATCGCCAGGAGCTGCGGAGTCCACACCCAGACGTCCCCGTTGGCGAAGTACCAGGAGGGCGCCACAGGTGCATGCGCCTCGACCGCGTTCGCCGCGATGAGCACGGTGCATGCTGCATCCGAGTGGACGAGCTCCCGGAATTTGACGCCGTAGACGTAAGTGGCGTCCCCGAGCAATGCCAGAAGCGTGCTGATGAGAACGATGCTGAGCCACCTCTCGCGTGGGAGGCACATTGCTCGCCATCTCGTCATCAGCGCGCGCACGCTACCGCGGCAACAACGAGGGCGCCAGCGCGTGCTGGTTACGTTCGGTCGGCGTGGCGGCACCACCCGAGAGCGGGAGAGCTACGGTCCGTCGGATCGGGTTGGCCCACGTAGGTGTGACCTGCTAGTCCCGTGACGAAGTGGTGCGAAGTGGTGCGTGGACGACAGACGTCAGAAGGCGGAACGCCTGAACCCGGGATCGCTCAACGTGCACGTGTGAGCGACTGGAGTGCTCGGTTCGCGTGCACCCGATCGACGGCGCCTCGGGGGCTCTTCGTCCTGCTGCTCGCGGCGGCGGTTGCGGCGGCGGTTGCGGCGTGCAGCACCGGCGATCCCGCGATGCCCGCGAATCTGGCGACGCTCGAGGGGTCGCCGACCTATCACCGCGACGTCGCGCCGATTCTCGAGCGCCGCTGCATCAAGTGCCACCACGAAGGTGGCATCGGCCCCTTCGCGCTCACCGACTACGAGCAGGCGCGCGCGATGGCTCCCGTGATCACGGTCGAGACGGGGGCGCGAAGGATGCCGCCCTGGGGGGCGCACGACACGCACGAGTGCGTCCCGCCGCTTCCGTGGCGCGAAGACGAACGGATGAGCGACGAAGAGATCATGACGCTCCGCCGATGGGATCTCGGCGGAGCGCCTGAAGGCGATTCGAAGGACTCACCGCCGGCCGACTTGGTCTCCACCCAATCGCTCGAGCTCGACGCGACGGCGATTGATATCGCGCCTCGAGCAGCCTACTTGCCGACGTCGAGCTCTCTCGACGAGTTCCGCTGCTTCGTCTTCGATGCGCCGGAGATCGAGTCCGGGGCTCACATCTCGGCGATCCATGTCGTACCGGGGAATCGGAGGATCGTCCACCACGTCACGGTGTTCACCGATCGCAGCGGAGCCTTGGCAAAACGTGCCGGGCCCGACGGAAGCTTCGACTGCCCTCCGGGCTCGCTCGACAGGGCGCTGCCCGGCGAGGAGGTTGCCCCCCAGAACGCGACGATCCTCGCCTGGGCGCCCGGGGGAAAGCCACTTCGGCTCCCCGACGGTGTCGCGATCGAGATCGCGCCAAAGTCGAAGATCGTGATGGAGGTCCATTACTCGACCGGCGCACGCTCGATCGAACCGGACCTCACGCGTCTTCAGTTCTCCCTCGCCGCGACGAAGCCGAAATATCTCGTCGGGGTATGGGGAGTCGGCAACTTCGGCAGTCCCCTCGAGAACGGCGACGGGCTTCAGCCGGGCGAAAACGACCGCGACGGCGTCGTCGAGTTTCGGATCCCCGCCCAGGCAGAGAGTCATGCCGAGACGATGGTGGCCACGTTCACGCACGGTGGAGCGCTTCCGCTCTTCGGGCTGCGACCGCATGCTCATCTGGCGGGCGTCGAGATAAAGGTCGACGTCCTCCGGAATGGTGCGACGCAGTGCATGCTCCAGGATAGCTGGGACTTCCACTGGCAACGCATCTACACGTACGAGGCGGCGCCGGAGCACCTGCCGATGCTGTACCCGGGCGATCGGGTACGGATCCGGTGCAGCTACAACAACACGATGATGAACCGTCGCCTCGCTCAGGAGCTCCGGGAGCGTGGTCTCCGGCCGATGGATATCTTTGGCGGCCCTGACACGCTCAGTGAGATGTGCCTCGCAGATCTCCTTCTGCTCGTGAAGACGCCGGAGTAGCCCGTCGAGGCGTGGTTTACGCCTCGGAGCCGAACGCGGCAGCGAGCTCGGACGCAGTGAGGCTTGCCGTTCCGACTTTCGACACGACGACACCGGCCGCGGTGCTCGCGGCCGTGACCGCTTCGTGCAACGCGACACCTCCGGCGAGCGCGATCGCGAGCGTCGCGACGACGGTATCCCCGGCGCCGGTTACGTCGAAGACGCTCTTGGCGGCCGCGCGCACGTGGAAGGGCGGCTTCCCCCTTTCGAAGAGGGTCATGCCGTCGGCACCGCGCGTCGCCAGCAGCGCCCCGCCGTCGAGGAGCGGAAGAAGCTCGGCAGCGGCAGCCGCGAAATCGTCGTCCGTCGTCAGCGTGCGCCCGACCGCGAGCTCGAGCTCGGCGTGATTCGGCGTGATCGCCGAGACGCCTCGATAAAGCCGGAAGTCACGGTGCTTGGGATCAGCGACGATCGGGGCGCCTCGCTTCTTCGCTGCCGTGACGATCGCCTGGGTGAGCTCCGGGTGGACGGTGCCCTTGGCGTAATCCGAGAGGATGAAACCGTCAGCGTCGAGAGCCGCCTCTGCAACGGCGTTGATGAGCCGAGCACGCGTCTCCGACGACGGCTCGGCGCGCGTCTCCTGATCGATCCGGACGATCTGCTGGCCTCGAGCAACGAGCCGCGTCTTGTGCGTGGTCGGTCGTGTCTCGTCATGCACCAGGCGCGACGCGATCCCGTGACTCTGGAGCAACGAGCCGATCACGCTCGCTCCGTGGTCGGTCCCGACGATGCCGATCAGCGTGGCGCGGCCCCCGAGCGAGGCGACATTCGCAGCCGCGTTGGCGGCACCGCCGAGCGCGTGCGAGCGGCTCGTCAGCTCGAGTACGGGGACGGGTGCCTCCGGCGAGATCCGGCGCACCTCCCCGCGAGCGAACTCGTCGAGCATCACGTCGCCGACGACCACGACGTGGCGACCGGCGAATGCTTCGAGGACGTGGGAGATCCGCGACATGGTCAGAGGGTCCGAAGGATAGCGACGGCGTCCGTCAGTGAGCGGACGACGTAATCCGCGCTCGAGCTCTTGCCCTCGAGCAGGATGGTCGTACAGCCCGCCGTACGACCGGCCACGACGTCCGATTCACGGTCTCCTACCATGACCGAGCGCTCGAGGTCGATACCGCGAGCAGCTGCCGCCTCGCGCAGGAGGCCCGGCGCGGGCTTCCGGCAGGAGCAGCCGTCGTCCGGACCGTGGATGCAGAACCGAACGTCGTCGAAGGTGACGCCTGCTTCGGCAACTAGGAGCTCGAAGCGGCTCTGGACGGCCTCGAGCTGGGCAAGCGAGATGAGCCCACGCGCGACGCCGGACTGATTGCTGACCACCACGAGCTCGAAGCCGAGCGCTCGAGCTTGCAAGAGCGCCTCCGCCACTCCGGGAAGCAGCTTCACGTCTGCAGGGTCGCGCACATAGCCCGTGTCGACCATGAGCGTGCCGTCGCGGTCGAGAAACAACCCTCGGCCTGCCATTCCCGGCCCTCCCCTCAGCGCCTGGCGCCGAGGAGGTCGAGTGTCCGCGTCGTCGAGCGGCCTTCGACCAGCGGGATGAGCACGACGCGGCCGCCGTAGCCCTCCACCACAGTCCGCTCCGGAATCGGCTTGTTCTCGTAGTCCGCGCCCTTGCAGTGGACGTCCGGGCGAAGCGCTTCGATCGTCTCGACTGGAGTGGCCTCGGCAAACGGGTGGACGAAGTCGACCATCTCGAGCGCCGCGAGCATCTGCAGGCGCTCGGCGAGGGGGAAGACCGGGCGGCCCTCACCTTTCGCGGCGCGTACGGTCTCGTCCGTGTTGACGCCCACGACCAACACGTCGCCGAGAGCGCGTGCTGCACCGAGCTGTGCCAGGTGGCCGGCATGAACGACGTCGAAGACGCCGTTCGTGAAGACGATCGTCCGTTTGTCTGCCGACACGCTCGCTCGGAGGCGGGCGAGATCGGCGCGCGTGAGCTCCTTCGGCGAAGTTGTCGTCCGTGCGCTTCCCGCAGGCGGCTCCAACCTTCCATCGCTCGGCGAAGCAGCGAGGGATGCGTCGATCGCTTCGCAGAGGATGTGCCCGATCGTGATGTGGCATTCCTGGATGCGCGACGTGATGCGGGAGGGAACCGCGATGCCGACGTCGCAGAGCCCGGCAAACTCCTTGCCCTTCTCGCCGGTGAGCCCGATGACTCTCATTCCCTTTGCCCGAGCAGCCTCGATGGCGGCGCGCACGTTCGGAGACCCGCCGCTCGTGGTGATCGCGACCAAGACGTCGCCGGGGGCGCCGAGGCCCTCGACCTGCCGTGCGAACACCCGCTCGAAGCCGTAGTCGTTGCCGATCGCGGTGAGGATCGACGTATCGACTGTGAGCGCGATACCCGGCAGTGCGCGTCGCTCGCTCACGTATCGGCCCACGAGCTCAGCTGCGAGGTGTTGCGCGTCGGCGGCGCTTCCGCCGTTGCCGCAGAACAGGACCTTGTGGCCACTGGTCACGCAGTCGACGACGAGCCTACAGGCAGCGAGGATGTCCCGATCGCATCGTTCGAGCAGCAGCGAGCGCACGGAAATCCCGGCGCGGATGGACTGCGCGATCATGAGCTCGAAGGAACGAAGGTTGGTGCTCATCGACAATGCTCGTCAGTTGATCGACAGCGCGGCGCGCGGCGGAGAGGCCACGATGCTGCGAGCCCGATCCATCACGGTCTCGACCGAGACCGTACACGCGGCAACGTTGCGGACGACGTCGGTGGAGCGCCCCATCACGACGTCTTTGCCGTTGTAGACCGTGAAGAGCGGCATCGAATAGAGCGACGGAGCGACGGAGGCCGTCCGCTCGCCGATCGGAGCGAAGAGCGTCGGTGTGTCGGCGAAGAAAAGGCCAACCACGGGAGTATTCACGAGGCAGGCGAGGTGCATCGGCCCGCTGTCGTTGGAGACGAGGAGATCCGTGATCGAGAAGAGGGCGAGCAGCTCGCGGAGATCGAGCTCGCCGGCCATTCCGAACGCGCGTTTGTCGCGGGCGGTCGCCGCCACGGCATCGACATACGCCTGCTCGGACTTCGTGCCGATGAACGCGACGTGCGCATCCGGATACTCGGCGAGGAGCTGCCGAGCGAGATCGCCATAACGCTCCGCCGGCCACTTGCGGGCCTCGGGGGCGAGCTCTGGCGACGTGTTCGGGTTGATGACGAAGATGCGCGAACCTGCGCTGGCGCCGTGCGCCTGGAGCTTGGCCCGCACGCTCTTGACCTGTGCGTCCGTCGGCGTGATCTGCGGGTACTGGTACTTCGCCGAGAACTGCTCGAAGTCGAGGTAGTAGTAGTCGTCCTTCGCGAGCAGGTACACCAGCGAGAGGAAGATGTCCTTCGTGTGGAAGTAGTGGTTGTACCAACCGGGAACATCGAGGAGCTCACGGCGCCACGGCTCGGGATTGAGATAGAACCCCGCCTTCTTCGGGACATTCCCTAGGCTCGCGAGGACGAGCGGGAACTTCGCATAGAACTCGAGGTCGATGACGAGGTCGCAGCCCGCGCGTCGTAGATCGCGAGCGACCTTCAACGTGGACTTCACGAACGCCGCCGGGCTCGAGTTGTCGATGAAGTAGTGCTTGTCGGTCAGACCGAGGATCTCGAGGAGCTGCGCGTTCTGCTTGAAGGTGACGAAGTGGATCTCCGCGCCGGGGAACTGATCGCGGAGCGCTCGAAGGCTCGGGGTGGCGACCACGATCGATCCCATCCCGAAGAACTTCATCACGCAGATCTTCTTGTAGGTCGTGGACGTGCGCCTGAAGGGCCGCGCGAGCCGCTTGCCGACCGCGAACGCCGAGCAGAGCGCGTTCCCGACCACGTGGTCCACGCGGCGCATAAGCTTTACTTCAAGCATGCCGTGGTATTGCCATGCGCCTCAGAGCGGGTCAAGGAAGCGAGAATGGGGGGATCTTGCCCTGATCTCCATGTCATGGCTGGGGGCGTTTGGCACAGCGAGAACACGTGAGAGGGCCCATTGAGTGGCCCTCGAGCCGAGCGCCCAGCGTGGGTGCCACGACCGACCTATCGGATGCCCCCATGTCGACGGCTTCGAGCCCGGCCCGACGCGTGCTAGGGTCCCCCCTCTTTCTTCGAGAGAAGGGCTGAAATGCTGGGCGTTCCGAGTTTCTCCAAGCCGACGTTGATCACCAAGCTCGCGGGCATGCCCGTCGTTCACAAGGCGATCCGCCTTTTCCGCGTGCAACAGATCGCCGAGCGCGCGCTGAGCGTCGTGCCGATGCGACGCAAGCTTCGGCGGTCGGACCTTCGTTACCGGGTTCGCTTCCTGGAGAGCGTGCTCATCGCCGACGAGATCTTCCAGCGGGAGATCTACCGCGAGGCGTTCGACCAGATGGACGTGCGGACCTTCGTGGACCTCGGTTCCAACGTCGGCTACTTCCCGCTGTACGCGGTGGAGCATACCGGGCGTCGCGACCTCATCGGCCTCGTCGTGGACGGGAACGAGAAGATGGCGAGCGAGTCGCGCTGGCACGTTCAGGAGAACGGCCTCGCCGACACGGTGACGGTGAAGCACGGCGTCGTCGGCTATCCGCCCGGCGTCACCGAGGCGACCTTCTTCGTCAATCCCTCCAACGTGGCGTCGTCGGCGCAGCCGGTGCTCAACCCGGACGTTCCCTCCAAGGGCGAGAGCATTCCGGTCAAGGTCCCCGCGGTCGACGTGCTGGCCGAGTGGAAGAAGCTCGCCGGCGACCGTCGTATCGATCTCATGAAGGTCGATATCGAGGGCTTCGAGGGCGACTTCATCAAGAACACGATCGCGGCGCTCGAGCTCACCGATCGCCTCGTGATCGAGTGGCACAAGTGGGTCAACGAACGTGACGTCATCGACGCGCTTCTCGCCGCCCAGGGGTTCTCGCTCCGGAAGGTGATCAGCGAGGATCCGCACTGCGGAGTCGCGATCTACGATCGGAACGCGAAGACTCACGCGGAGGCGTGATCGTCCTGGTCGCCAGCCCTGGCGCGACCGTCTTTGCATCCATCGTCACCGCCACGCCGCCTTCGCCGGATCGGTGCTCGTCGCCGCGTCCGGCACATCCCCAGGCGCCGGCCGCTCTTCGGTAACAGAGGAGAGACCCGGCGCGCTCCGGTGTCACGAACCAGCGCGCGCTGACGGCGGTGCACGTCGCCGTCGTGCGCGCAGGGACAGGGGCACACGACGGCGATGTCGAGGTTTCGCTCGCGCGGACGCGGGCATCACGGGGGTCGTCGGTCGGTCATCCCGCGCCCCGAGGCGACGGGCACGATGACGATCGCTGCCGCTCCGGATCGGAGACAGGCCGACGTGATGCTCGTGACCGTGGCGAAGGACGTCAGCGCCCCAACTTGAACAGCTGCGCGCGCTCTACACTGAGCGTGCCGCCTCGATGATGGAAGCGCACCTCCATGACCTGCTCGGCTGAGGCAGCGAAGGAAATTCGAAGTTGCTGACGATGGCCTCCTTCAACTGAGACGACTGCGCGACCAACGACGTCGTTATCCAGCAATAGCTCCAACGCGCCGAGGTCCACCGCCTTGGCTGGCACGTCTTCCACAACGACATCCCAGACGACCTCGAATGAGCCAGCGGCTCCCATCTGGACGCGTCTGAGGCCGAGTGTAGGGCCGGAGGGGGAGTCGCTTCGCACAACCACGCCGTTGGGACCAACCGTGAGCGCGCGAGTAGGCCCGTCCGCCAATCCGAGAGCCAGCATGGGCGGAAGTTGATCGGTAGGGAGTCCAGAGAGCGACTTCCGTGCCTCGTCCAGCTTGGAGCAAACGACAAGGCCGGTCCCCACTAGGTGGGTACACATTTCGATGCCGTGTGCCGACAAATCAGTGAGTGCGCGTGCGTCGAGTTGTGGGTTCAACTGATGGAATAGAAGCGTATCGAAGTTGCCTGAGCCTGGATGATACGTGTTGTGCAGCGCGACGCTCTCGAGCGCGAGCGCCGCAATCGGCTCATCCACTCGAAAGTCACCGAGATCCTTCGTTCGCGAAGCGAGCAAGGCAGTTGCGGCTCGCAGTTGCCGTGCACTCGGGGGAGCGCCTTCGACGGCACCGCTAAGGACCGAAGGAACGACGGATGGGTGCGTGATGCGAATAGCGAGCGTAGTCAGGATGCACGTCAGGATGAAAAGAAGCTTCAACGTCACGCGCAGCGCGTCACGACGCCAGCGATCGATCGCGACTCCGTAAAGAAGTGTCCAAAAGAACGCTACGAGAAAAGGAAAACCTGCGTACGCAGCGAAGCACCATTTCTCGGTCTGGTAGGCAAGGAGGTTGGCGACGAACCATGGAGTCGCAGCGGCCCAGCCAAGGAGGTATCGAGCGTCTCTTCTTACCGCGGCAACCAGAACGGAGGCGAGAAGCGGTATCGTTATGAATGGGCAGTTCCGTGCGACCCAATCGATGCGATCGAGGATGGTTCTTACGGTCAGATGAGCCAGCGCCGGCTCTCCGAGGTATTCCGTCTGGAACAATCTTCTCGCCGGAAAGAATAGTCGCTGAACGACGACCGCGAGCAGACTCATTCCGAGAGCGATGGCGGCCATCCTCAGTAGGGTGCGTCGCGATACGCCAACATCTCCGCCCCTGAAGCTTATGTACATCAATGGAAGCAAGGTCAGCGCGGTGTGCAGCCCGGCGTCTTCGCGAAGCGAGACCGTCAGTGCGAGCATCAACCATCCAAGACGCTTCCTGCCTGTCACCAGACAGGCGAGCATCAGGCACTCGAAGGTCGCGATCGCCGGCTCGAAGTGTGGGTAGTCGATACATAGCAGGACCCCTCCGCTGAAGCAGAATGCGAGCGCGGTCAGGCCGATTAGAGCACTTTGCCGAAGTGACCTGCTCTCAGCCGAAGGGTGAAGGAGGTATACCGTCAGAGCCAGCGGCGCGTAGACAATGGCCTGACTGAGGGCGTACCACTCGATGCGCTGTACTGGGGCCGCATAGCTCAGTATCGATAGGAGTGAGAGAAATGGGGAGACGTGAACCCCATAGAAGGTTCGCGCGTAGTCGCAGGCGATCGAGGGGTTGACGAGCTCGGGGCCAGAGCGATGCACCAATCCGGAGCCCCATCCCGCGTCGAGAAGGTAGGGCGCACGACCGTAGAAGTGGTTTAGTATGAATTGGATATTTGCAAAGGCCACCAGTGCGACTGGCAACCAGGCGGCAAGGGCATCGGCCAAGAGCTGTCGGTAAGTCCGCGTCACCTCTAGAGCGTAACACACGATGTCAGAGCAGCATGGCTCTGTTGGGCGTACGTGGTTGTTGGAGGTCAGGTAGCCGGAAGCCGGCGAGTTGCTCGTCGAGCCGAACTGTGCGGACGGGCCGATCCGCGACTGCGACGCGTCCCGCATCCTTTTCGGCTGCGAATTGGGGACGCGATTCGAGAAGCGAGATGACGGCACGGTCGCCGCCACGGGGACACCCGGGGTCCTGCCAGGTCGGGGTGGCTTGCGCGACCTTCCCCTCGTCGAAAGAGCGATCGTGGCCCGGCACACGCGCGCTTCGTTTTGCTCGTCGCACGCCCGAGGTCACGCATGCGACGCTCGAGGGCGTCAGCGGCGCGGAGCACCGGCACCACTCGTCGCGTCCCGCGCTTTGAGCGAGCGGATGGGGGCGGACGGTGCGGGTGACCTGGTCGGCGAAGCCTGGTAGGTTTCGCGTCGATTCACGATGCTTAGGTCGGACGCTTCGCGCAGCCAGCGCATTCTTCTGTTCTCCGCAGTTGGAGTCGTCTTCGCGTACCTCCTCATCTCGGCCCGCGAGCCGCTACGGCTCAACTGGGGTGATCCCTGGTCCGACGCGAACGTCCTCACGACGCTGAACTACTCGTCGAAGTACGGCTTCATCGCCACATCGTTCACCGACATCCTCGACGTCGGCCCGCTGACGAACGAGTCGTATCGCTACACGCACTACCCGCCGTTCGCGGAGATCTTCTACGGAACCGTCCGCAAGATCGCGGGGGGCAGCCCGCTCGACATCACGGTCTACCGCTTCTTCGCGATCGCGTTCGCGGGCGTCGGCCTCGGCGCGTTCTACCGCTACGTCGCCCAGGTCTGGGGCAAGGGCCTTGCGAGCTGGGCGACCATCCTCTGCGCGACGAACCTCCTCTGGATCCAGTTCGCCGATGCGATGCACCAGGCGCCGATCCTCTTTGCGAGCGGCATGACGGCGCTCGCGGCCGTTCCGAAGCTCGTCGAGGGGGAGGGCCGTTGGAGTCGTGTCGCCGTCGTCGTCGGGACCTACGTCTGCTTCCTGACCGCGTACGATTACTACTTCTTCCTTCCCATCGCGGCGCTGCTGACGGCGCGTGTTCTCGGGGTGCCCCTCCTCTCGAAGCGCATGCTGAGGATCGCGGCGATCATCGCGATCAGCGGCGCCCTCGCGATCGTGACGAAGAGCGCTTTCGTCACCGGCGCAATCGGTTGGAAGGCCTTCCTCGAGGACGTTCATTTCCAGTTCCTCGAGCGCGCGACGACGAGGTTCTCTCCCGACTACCGCTCCGGGTTCGTCATCATCATCGTGGCGCGCTGGACGTCGTACTTCACTCCAGCGGTGTTCGTCGCTGCGGCCGCCGTCGTCGGGCGATTGCTTGCCGGGGCGCGCGCGCTTGGGCTCCGCGGGAGCATTCGATCGCTCCTCTTCGGGTCGAACGAGCTCCGGAACGACCCCGGGTCCATCAGCATCCTGCTCGTTGCCGCGCTCCCGTTCATCCTCGTCTTCTCCGAGCTCTCGGTCGAGCAAGTCCTGCCCTCGCAGGTCATGGTGCCGTTCTTCGCCGTCGGCTGCGGCTATTGCATCATGTGGCTCGGCAAGAAGGGGCAGCAACTCCAGTACGCCGCCGCGTTCGTCTTCGTCGCGTGGCAGGCGGTCCACATGGCGCGCATCCCGAAGACGTTCCTAGATCGTGACGCCACTGCGAAGGTCGCCGACTACCTTGCCAAGAACGACACCTCCGACTTCCTCGTCACGAACCTGATGTCGGACGGTCCGATCCAGTACTTCTTCGACCGGCATCTCCATATGCCGACCGAGGTCGTCGAGCATACGCCCAACAGTTATATGGAGCTCGCGAGCAAGACGAAGTCGGGCATCATCCATGCGGTTTACTACGATGACCCCGGCACCCGCCTGATCGACAAGTCGCTCTGGTTCCTGCTGCCGCGAACGAGCCAGTGGGCCGTGTTCGGTACACCGTATGTCCTTCGCAGCGACGCACTCGGGGAGATCTCCGAGTGGGATGCCAGGGTCCTCGAAGGGCTTCGCCGCAGCGGGACCGAGGTGCTGACGCTGCCTGGCGTCCGCGTGTTTCGCCTCGGGGTCGACCTCGACGCGCGTCGGGCGGAGCTCCGCAAGAAGCTCGAGAAGGCCGAGCCGACACGCTACATCGACTTCGGCACGCCCGAGTCCGACGTCCACAAGCTGACGGGGTTCCGATTCGCGGAGCACTATCCGGGCGTACCGGGGTTCTGCTGGTCCGTGGCAAGACAGCTCCAGCGAACCGTCCTCACGAAGCGAGGGCTCGAGTATCGGAACGACGCCCCGCCGAGCTACGAATCGACCATCCTCGTTCGGTTCGATCAGAGTCGTGATCAACGCATCAAGCTAGTCACGTGGGCCGCCATCGAGGACCAGACGCTCGCCGCGACGATCGACGGCAAGACGGTGCTCCCGACGCATGCGATGGGCCCGGCGCAGACACGCCAGGAGATCTCGTTCGTGGTGCCGAAGGAGCTCGTCGCAGGCGATCCTGTGAAGGAGCTCGTGTTCTCGTTCCGCGGCGTTGCGGACTACGGCGGCGGTGTCGCCTTCGCGATCATGAACATCGATCCCGTCGAACCTTGAGCCGGGTTGTCAGTGCGGGGCGTTCAACCGCTCCCAGCCGAGCTCGAACACCACGATCACCTTCAGCTCCGGTGCGTCGGACCAGTGCCATGCGACGGCCGACGCGACGATGTCGAGGTTGACCCACTCCTGACCGTGGAACAGGGTCGGATCGACGTCGACCTCGAAGACGAAGAACTGGTTCTGATCGACGAGGCTCGGCGCCTGGGGGGAGAGGGGTTGACCGTCGATGTAGAGCCTGATCTCGGGCTTCGTGTCGATGACCTTTTCGTTCACCCACCCGCCGAGCTTCAATCGCATCGGCTCGTTGCCCTGCGTGCGGAGCCGAACGTGTCCTTTCGGGCCCATCCAGCGAAACGCGTGGCTCCGCCAGTCGTCCGCCGGATCGAACTGTACGATCGAGAACCCGTCGGCGAACTGCACGTCGGCGTTCGATCCGATGCGATAGGCCACAGCTCCACCATCGACGAGGAGCGCCCTCGCATAGGCTTCGCGCCGGGCGATCTCACTGGTGGCCTCGGGATCGGGGCGCTTCTTCGAACAGCCCAATGCCGCGCACGTGGCGAGCGCGGACATCATGACGAGGCTTCGGATCGCGATGCCTACGTTCATGGCGCCGACTGCGCTAGGTCGAGGACGATGATGCCGTCCTTCTCGATCAACCGTCGATGCCTCGTCGAGATTTCGACGAGATTGTCGCTCATGTCGATGACGTATGGTGCGAAGGTGCGCCAGATCTCCATCTCGTCGACCAGTAGCTGCATCCAGTAGTCGCGACGATAGTGATACGTCGACCTGTCCGGGCGAACGAACGCGATGTAGCGAATGCCGACCTGGAGGAAGTACTCCTCCAGCTTCTGGCTGCCGAGGAAGAACGGCATACCCGGCGGAAGGCTCGAGTAGCCGGGCATGTCGAGATTCCAGATCGGATTGCGCGCGAAGTTGAGCCAGTGGGGCTCGTCGAGGAGCACCGCGATGCGCTCGCCTTCGGGGACCGCGTTCTGGACCCAACCGTACCGGTCCTGCTGGATCTTCTCGGTCTCCTTCGAGCGCGGCAACTCTCGGAGCGCCGCGTCGATGTTGGGCAGCGCGCGCGCATAGAACTTGTACGAATCGTCGGCGGATCTCCCGAGCTGGAGAACGAGCGCGAGCAGAGTCAACGCCGCCGCGACATGTATTCGACGTGCACGCCCGTGGAAGCGAACGAGCCCGGTCGTCAGGATCGTCGCGAGGGCTCCGGCGACGAGAAAGCCGCACGCATAGCGACCCAGGTTCTGCGGGTCGCCTTGATTGATTGCGTGAATGAGCAGAAGGAATCCGGCGCACGACGCAATGACGAACGCGAAGAGGGGCTTCCGTCGATCGTTCTCTCGCGTGAACATCGCTCCGACGAAGAAGAGGCCGATGCTGTAGATGGGCACGCCTTCGAGAACGGTGCGGATGAGGACACGGATCTCCTCCACCTTCGTCACGTTGTCGCTACCCAGCTGAAGAGCGCGGTTGAACGTGCCGAGCATGAGCGGATAGAGGAACGTGTGGTTCGATTGCCACGCGGCGATCAGCCAGGGGGCCAGCGCGACTACGGAGAACGCCGCGGCCCATGCCGGCTCCAGCAACCGCTCCCTCCAGCTACCAGCGTGGATGGCGCGCGCCCCGTAGCTCACGGCGAGGAAGGTGGCCGGAATGGGGAGGTAGTTCTGACGGAGTGTGCAGACGACGACGGCCACGAGAGCGACTGGAAGCGCGGCCTTCCACGGAGACCGCTCGCGATCTCCGGCCCATACGACGGTGCGGAAGAGCGCCAGGAAGAACGCGATCGCCGAGTAGTGCGAAGCTGTGTTCCGCGTGATGAGCGGCAGCATCGGCACTACCAGGACGGCGGCGACCGAGAAGAGGAACGACGGCCGACGTCCTCGTGACCGGTGACCAGCGAGGAGGAGCGTAACGAGTAGGATGCAGACGCTTCGATCGAACGTGTGTGCCTGGTGTGGGGCCGCTCGGAGGCTGACGAGCGCGGCGAAGAACGTCTGTCCGCCGAGAGCCGAGAGCCGTCGAAAGCTGAAGGGCTCGGGGAAGCTGCCGGTCTGGAGCAGCTTCTTCACGAAGCTGAGATAGGCGATGTCGTCGTCGTAGGGGTCGGTGTGCCACTCGGCGATCCCGGCGAGATAATGGATGACGAGCAGCGCCAGCACGACGCCCGTGAGGAGAACGAGACGAGGCTCGCGTCGGGCGCAGCGCCACGCGGCCGCGAAGCGCCGGTGAACGGCGCTTCGCTGGCGAACGGTGTCGACGATGGCCAGCGCAGCTCCAGCCACGACCATGTTCATCGCGGCGGCCCGTGTCATGAGCGACGGGACCATCAGGCCCCCGCCGACGAACGCCATGGCGGCCGCGCCCCAGGTGGCTCGCAATCCGAGATCGACGCGTTCGCGGCCTGCGACCGCAAAGGCGACGAGCGATCCCCAGCCGATGAAGGCGACGATCACGACGAGGGACCAGAGCGTCGTCTCCATGAGCGGCTGACGGCTTGCTTTCGGCAGCGTCAGCGACAGCGCGCAGAGGATGGCGAGGACGATGAAGGCAGTGGGCGCCGACCGTTTCAGCGGTCCGAAGCTCTTCGCCATGTCGACACCGCTGCGCATCCTACCGACTCCTACCACCGGAGGATGGCGCTCCTCAACGCGTCACCGCCCGAAGGCGCAAGATCGCCAATGGGAGACTAGCGCGGCTGTATGTGGCTTGCGGGGCGTGGACGCGTCCGCCGAGCGGCCAGCATCACGGAGCGTGATCGTGTCAGGGCAGCGCGATGAAGAAGGCCCAGGCCTCCTTCATCGACTCGGCCCACGGGCCGTGACCCTGTCCCGGGATCAGGCACCACTTCACCGGCTTGTCGGCAGGGCAGCCGTCGTGCTGCTGGCAGGGCGCGGGGGTCGTCGCCGAGAGCGAGGCGCTGCAACCGTTGAACGTGGCGTAGCAGGCGTGGGTGAACTCGCCGCTCCCCGGCTCGACCTCGCCGTCCGCGGCGCCGTGGGTGACGATCGTCGCGACCGGACCGCCCGGGCACCGGTAGCAGCCGTTGGGATGCTGCCCGTAGCCCATCTGTTCTTCGTCGGGCCCGCCGCCGGCGTTGATCGAGATCGCCTTGAAGATGCCCCCGAAGCGGCAGGTGAACTGCGTGAGGAAGAAGCCGCCGCCGCTGTAGCCGTAGCCAAGCACCCTCGTCGTGTCGACGTTCGCCTTGGTCTTGATCTCGTCGGGCAGCGCCGCGATGAAATTCATGTCGGCGTTGGCGTCGGTCGGTGTGTAGAGGTCCCAGTCAGTCGTGCGGGCCTGCGGGTACGCGATGACGGCGGCCTTCTGGGGAGACCGAGTCGAAGGGGAGGCCCTTCGACATGCCCTCGGCGGAGCCCGGGTTCCCGTGGAACGAGAGCACGAGCGGGTAGCTCTTGTTCGCATCGTAGTCCGTCGGAATCGCGAGGTAGTACGTGCGAGTCCTGCCGCCGTGGCTCATCGTCTCCTTCGTCACGGTGACGAAGGCCTCGTCCGGCTTTCCGCTCGATCCGCTCGAGCTGCTTCCTCCGCTCGAGCTGCTTCCCCCGCTCGAGCTGCTGGACGAGGTCGATCCGCTGCTCGAGCTCGAGCTCCCGCTCGGTTCGCCGGGGGTCTCGCCGTTCTTCGGAGACGACCCGCCGGGGGTCTCGTCGTCGTTGCAAGCGAAGACAGCGAGCACGAAGACCGCGGCGCTCGCGAGCCGCAAAACCAAAGCGCGCATTTTTACCGTCAGCGTGGAGCGAACCGACGCGAGCGTCAATGAAGAGCTGTCGAGCGGGCCATGACGTCGTGTCGAAGCCAGATCCGCACCGTGCCGAACGCCGCTGCAAACGTGTAGCGCGCGCTCATCCACTCGAAGAGCGCGGGGCAGTGCTTCGCGAAGTCCTCTTCGGCGTTGGCCGGATGGGTGAACGGCGCGCGATCGTGCAGCGTGAAGGCCGCAGGCGGTGACGCCTCGACGCTCCGGAGTACGAGCTGCTCGGCGTCGTCGCGGTAAGCGCGGAGCCAGCTCTTGAGCTCGGCGGAGGGCCGGGCGCCCGGGCCGCCCTCGAGCGCGGCGTCGACGTTCAGCTCGAAGCTGTACATGACGGGCGACGCGCTCTTCCGCCGCGCGAGGAACAGGAGGTACGGATCGAAGCCATACGTCTGGACCCGCTCGTCCGGGCGCGTGTGGAACGTGAGGTAGGCGGCAGCGTCGCGGAGGTCGTTGGCGAAGTAGTCGCCCCAGGCAAAGCGCTCGAAGTAGGCGCGGCTCGCTCGCTTCTCCGCGGTCGAGCCGATCTTCGCCCACTCGCCCCGGACGGCGGGAGACTTCGACGCGTCCTCGCCCGACTTCAGGCCGAGCGCCAGCGCGGCGAACACGGCGGCGACCGCAAGCACGTCGTGCAGGCGCGGGCGCTTGCTATGTGCATTCTGCAGCGTTTGCGCGGTCGCGCCGAGGATGACGAGCTGCGCGACGGCCGTCCCGGCCGTCAGCATGTGGAGGTGATACGGGAACGCCTTGCCTTGGAGTGCGAAGACGAGAAATCCCCCCGTGGGGAGCACGGCGGCGAGCAGCGCGCGGCGCGGGAGCTTCAGCAGGAAGAACGCCGCGATGAAGCCTGCGAAGGAGGCCATCGCCCAGTCGAGCCGTGGCGCGTTGTTGTAGGCGCGGTATGAGCCGAGGAGTGTCTCGTTCCAGATCGTGTGATGGAGGCGAGGCACCTTCGACAACATCTCGATGCCGCGGCCGAGGTCCTCGTACGCGAGCATGAAGGCCAACATGCTCGTCCCCACCGCCAGCCCCCCGGCGACCGCGCTTCCCAGCGCGTGCTTGAGGGGGAGGGCGATGTTCTTCCGATCGAGGAGGAGGACCGCGCCCTGGAGGACCGAGAAGATCGCGCACGGCGGCTTGCCGAACCACGTGAGCGAGGTCGTGATCCCTGCGAGCAGGAACGCACCGAGCGCGAGTCGCCGGTCGCGGGCCGAGTGTCCGATCGCCTGGAGCGAGACCGACGTGAGGACGAGGATCGAATAGAACGCCTCGCGCTGCGCGGTGTGCCACCAGTCGTAGCGGGTGTACTGCGCGCCGAGCATGGTGAGCCCGGCGAGCGCCCACAGGACGACCCCTCGCGCGCGTGACTTGCCGGTGCCGAGCTCGAGGCCGAGCCAGCGGGGAAGCGTCGCTCCGGCCAGCGTATACGCGAGGGTGAGCATGACCGTGTCGATCGACCGGAACACGTGCTCGTCCTCGCCGCCGAGGAGCTGCATCACGAAATGCCACGCGTGCGGGAGCGGTCCGTTGATCTCGTGGATGTCGCGGTACGTCCGCTCGCCGTTGCGGATCGCCCAGGCGACGTACTGGAAGATCCCCTGGTCGCGCCCGAAGATGCCGAACGTCTGCGCGCGGAGCGCCCAGAGGCTGGGGACGATGCCGACGATCGCGACGAGCGCGGGCAAGAGCCATCCGGCGTTCGTGCGGATCGCGGTCAGCGCTCGCTCCAGGGCAGGGGAGCCGCGCTTCGCGGCGTAGGTGGAGCTCGCGCTCGATGCCGGCAGCCTCGCGGTCGAGGGCTCCCCTCCAGGCCTCTCGCCGGTCGTCATCGCTCTCGAGCTCGCTCTCGGAGCAGCACTTCGACGCGCTTGCTTCCATGCTCGACGGCGAGCTCGAGCGCGGTCTTGCCGCGTGCGCGCCGTTGCGTGTCGGCCCCGATCGCGATGAGGTTCGCCACGCGGTCGACGGCGTCCATCCGCGCTGCCTGATGGAGCGGGGGCCAGGCATCTTCGCGTTCGATCGTCGCGCCCCCGTTCATCAGCCCCTCGGCCGCGCGGTCACGACCGTAGCGGAGGGCGAGGTCGAGCGCCGTCTCACCGGGCGGCGTCTTCACATCGATCAGATCCGGGCTTCGGAGCAGCGTCCCCACGAGGGGGAGATTGTCCGTGACGGCGGCGGCGTGCAAGGCCGTGAAGCCGCGCGCGTCCGCCGTCCGAGGATCCGCGCCGGCGAGGGCGAGCCGCTCTGCAATCGCGGCGGCTCGAAGCGGCTCGATCGCGGCGACGAGATGGAGTGCCGTCTGCCCGAACGAGTCCGCCTTGTTCGGATCCGCACCGGCCCTGAGGAGCGCGTTCACGCCGTCGATGGAGCCAGCCGCGGCCGCGTCGTGGAGCGCCGTTCGAGCTCGCGGGCCGGCGGGGGCATCGAGCGTGACGGCGTTCGAGGCCATCGCAGCTGCGAGGACCGTGACGACGGCATGGTGTCCCCTGCGCGCGGCGACGTGCAGCGCGGTCGATCCGTCGGCGGTTCGCACGTCGAGGCGTGCACCGCGGGCGAGGAGCAGCGCGACGATCTCGGCGTTGCCTGCGGTGGCAGCCGTCACGAGCGGCGCCGGCTGCGAGCCGACGGGATCGACGCTCCCGCCCTTCGCGATCGCGGTCTCGACCGCGGCGCGGCTCTTCGTGATCGCGTGTCCGACGTCGTCCTCGCGCTGCTGACAGCCGACGGCGAGGGTCGCGATGGTGCTCACGGTCAGGAGGAGCAGCGTCGATGCCGTCGTCGCCGGCAGCCGCGAGCGCGCGAGCGCGACGAGGCGCGAGAGGCGCACGTTCCGGCGCGCGGCCGTCTGGATGACGATCGCCGCCGCCAGCACGCCTGCAAAGACCAGAAGGCCACTGCCCGCGGCGCGCATCGGGGAGAGGCGCATCCCACCGGGGAGCGGCTGCGTCAGCGACGCGAGCGGCGGATGGAAGCCGGGATCGACGCGCCGCCGCGCTTCCGCAACGACGTGCGGGATCGCGCGAAGCGCGCCGCCGAGATCGCCGGCGTCGAAGTAGCGGCCGGCCATCTCGCTCGCCATCGCGCGGAGCACGCGCGGATCGCCGCCGGATGCCGACGCACAGCCGTCGATCGAGAGGCCCCACCATCCGAGGCTGATCGTGCACGGGTCGCCGGGCAGCTTCGTGGCCGACGCAGCGCCCGGCGCCGCGCTCGTGGCGGACGACTCCGTTTCCGGGCGCGACGGGATGAGCTTCACGTCGACGGGCAGGTCCCACGCGGCGAGCGTCGCGAGCATGTGCTCGGCGACGATGCGGTCTCGCACGCGGACGAGGCGCGCGGGATCGGGGATGGCGCGGGACGCCTTGGGCGCGACCAGCGGGACCTCGCGCGGTCCGGCCTCCTTCGTGTACGTGACCTCGTAGACGACCTGCTTCGGCGCTGCGTTCCACGTGGCGCGGATCGCCGGCTCCCATCGCTCGAACGGCGTCTCGAAGACACGCACCGGCTCGAGGCGGAGCGACGCGTTGCCGGCGAGGTGAAGGCGCGCGCGGTAGTCGTCGAAGGTCGGGAGCGTCGACTCGTACGACTGTGGGAGCACGAGCCACCGCACCTGGTTCTCCACGAGCCAGGTCGAGATCCGACCGGACTCGAGCAGCGCCGCCGTCTTCGGGTCGGAGAGGCCGCCGAGGTCGACCACGGGCCGTCGCGAGACGTAACCGGTGCCGCCGATGTCGAAGCTCGCGATCGTGCCCTCCGGCAGCGTGTCGACGAAGCGGCCTGCCTCGAGCTCCGTCGCGTCGATGTGAGCGACGGCGAGCGCATTGGCGTGACGAAGCGACTCCGCGATCGGCGCGCCGAGCGCGATGCACGGAGTGATCGCGATGGCGGCGAACCAGCCGAAGCGGATCTTCTCCGCGGCTCCGGCGATGCGTGCGAGCTCATGGAGCAAGAACGCGGCGCCGATCGGCAGGCACGTTGCGAAGAGGAGCGGCGTGAACGGTTGATAGCGGCCGCCGTGACCCGGGGTCGGGAGGAGCAGCAAGTAGAACGCCGCGTGGAACATCGCCCACGCGAAGAGGAGCTTCGGCGCGTCCTCGGAGACGAGGCTCTCCCTGAGCTTCCGGCCGGAACCGAGGACCAGCCGGAGCGCTCCGTATGCCGCGAGGGCGACGAGCACCCATACGACTCCGAGGCTCGTATCGAACGTGTAGCTCCCGAGCCGCGTCCCCCAGGCGTCGAGGAAATCGAGCGCGCGGTCACTTCGCGAGAGGCCGCTCGACATCTCGAACCAGAGCCACCGCCGGCCGCTGAGCGTGCTCGGCGCGGCGTGGCCGGTCTTCACGACGTTCGAGACGACGTAAAGGCCGACGCTCGCAAGCCACGGCACCGCGATCCGCGCGATGCTGCGCGTCCGCTTCCGGAGGAACGCGTGCGCGGCGAGGAGACCACCGAGCGGAGCCGCTTCGGGGCGCACGAGCGCGAGCGCTCCGGCCGCGAGCCCCGCGATGATCGCGCGGCGAGGCTTCTCCTCGTCGCCGGTCGCCGCCCAGATCGCTGCGAGCGACAGTGCGAGGAACGGCATCGCCTCCATTCCCGAGCAGATGAACCACAGGATGTTCGGAGCGATCGAAGCGAGCAGCGTCGTGACGAACGACGTCGCGTGCCACTGGCGTGTCGTGACGCCGTCGGGGCGCGCGCGGAGGATGATCGAGTGGAGGAGCTGGCCGGTCGCCAGCGCGGCGAGCCCGTTCAGGACGAGCGCCCAGCGGGTCGGCTCGAACAGCGGGATCTTGAAGCCGATCGCGAGGAGCGCCGCCCAGAGGTAGCTCGTCGCCGCGGCGCCGTGCTGTCCGGGCGCATAGCCGAGCGTTCCCGTGTCCGCGAACGTGCGCGCGACGACCTGATGAATCCACGCGTCGTCGAGCGGCAGCCCCTGCCCGGGCGAGAACCACGCGATCGCCGTGATCTGCACCACGGCAAGCACGAGCCTCGAGAGGAGGTCCCCACGAATGGATGCCAGACGGCCTGCGGACATGAGAAGGTAAGAAGTTCGGATCCGGGATCGCTCCCGATTCCGGCGCGAACCTTGCCAGAAAGTGGCGCGGTGATCCACCCGGCGCACCTTTGCGGGGCGTTGGGGCTCACCCGCGGGGTGTTGGGGCTCGCCCGCGGGTCGTTGGGGCGCAGCCCCGAGCTCGCGCGAGCGCCTCGGGCCGAAAGCTGCCGGCCATCGCACTCTTGACGGCCCCGGCGACCTCGCTCACGACCCACCCTCGGATTCGGCCGCCCCGACTGGACACCATCGCGTCACGGGGTCATCCTTCGTCGCGCTGGGGAAGGTGGTCCCCGCTTCTTTCCCCGAGGTGGGCCATGGCCGACGCCAAGATCGAGACGTTCGAGCAGTTCTGGGATTACTACGTCGGCGAGCACAAGAAGAAGGCAACGCGCATCTTCCACTTCGTCGGCACGACAGCGGCGGTCTCCTGCGCGGCGATGGGTCTGCTCACGAAGCGGCGCTGGCTCCTGCTCGTTGCGCCGTTCTTCGGCTACGGCCCCGCGTGGATCAGCCACTTCTTCATCGAGAAGAACAAGCCGGCGACCTTCAAGTACCCGCTCTGGTCGCTCCAGGCGGACTTCGTGATGTGGTGGAAGACGCTCTCGGGGCAGATGCAGGCCGAGGTCGAGCGCGTCGTGCGTCAGGAGCTCGAGAAGGCGGAGGCGGAGGCCGCCGCGAATCGCGAGCGCGCGTCGATCCAGAACGAAGCCGTCAACTGAGACGCATCGCTCGATCTCCACGGCTCGAGCCGTGGAGGTCGGCTCGACGCGTCCGTTCGGCGTCCGCATCGTCGAACCCCGCTCGTCACCGGTACCCCCGATCTTTGCCGTCTCCGGGAGCGTGATACGCTCGATCGCGAACCTTCGCGCTGGGGGATGGGGTGAGCGAAGCCTGGGCGGGCGGACCGCGGGGACAGGGTCGCGTCGGCACCGTGATCAACGGGAAGTGGCAGGTGGATGCCCGCATCGGTTCGGGCGGAATGGCCACCGTCTACGCCGCGACGCATCGGAATGGGCACCGTGCCGCCCTGAAGATGCTCCACGCGCAGCTGTCTCGCGATCCCCAGGTGCGCGCTCGCTTCCTGCGCGAGGGGTACGTCGCGAACGCGGTCGGCCATTCGGGCGTCGTCGCCGTCCTCGATGACGGCGTCACGGAGGACGGCGCAGTGTTCCTGGTCCTCGAGCTGCTCGACGGAGAGACGATCGATGCCCGGCGGCTACGGCTCGGGGGAGCGCTCCCGATCGACGAGGTGCTCGATCTCGCAGACGACGCGCTCGACGTGCTCGCCGTCGCGCACGAGAAGGGGATCGTTCATCGCGATGTGAAGCCGGAGAACGTCTTTCTGACGAGGGACGGGGAGATCAAGCTCCTCGACTTCGGTCTCGCTCGGATGAAGGACGCTCACTCGGAGGCAACGCAGACCGGCGTGACGATCGGCACCCCCGAGTTCATGCCGCCCGAGCAGGCCGCTGGTCGTCGCGACGCCGTCGACGCGCGCTCCGACGTGTGGGGCCTTGGCGCGACGCTCTTCACGGCGATCACCGGCCGCTACGTCCACGACGACGCGCAGTCGATCCACGAGCAGCTCATCGCGAGCGCGACGCGTCGTTCGCGGCCGATCCGCCAGCTCGCGCCCCATGTGTCGCCGTCGGTGTCGAGCGTGATCGATCGCGCGCTCGAGCTCGAGATGGACGATCGATGGCCGAGCGCCCGCGACATGCAGGCAGCACTTCGCTCCGCTCGAGGCCCACGCGCGGAGGTCTTCACGGCGGACAGCATGACGGTGCCCGTGGCGTCGAAGGCGCGCGAGCCGGGCGCGTCCTCGCTCGAGACCGAGCGGCTGGATCCGTCCGACGAGACGCTGCCGTTTGCGCCCGCGCTGTCCGCTCGCGGTCCGCTCCTTCGCGACGCAGTCGCCGACGACGAAGTGGGCCTCGCCTTCGACCAGACCCAGGCCGCTCCGGCGCTCGCGAGCGATCCGGCACACGGCGTTCGCGACCGCTCTCTGGCCCCGGCTCCACATGCGACTGCGCGGATGCGCGGACCGCTGCCGAGCCAGCCGCCGGATCATTTCCGTGGACCGACGACCGGCTCCGGCTCGGGCTCGACCTCGGGAGCGCCGCCTGCGCTCGCCAGTGCGACCGAGCCTGAGCCGTCGCGATCGCGAAGCTCGGTGCGCGCGCTCGTCGTCGTGCTGCTGATCGCGCTCGTCGCCTGCGCTGCGGTGGGCGCGTACGTCCTCGAGCGAAGCCCTGTTTCGCACCCACCCTGAGCCGCGTGTCGTGAGGCGGCGTGGATGCCGTCGGTGACCTTCGGGCTCGAGTCCTGTATGACCACTGGATGAGCTCGCACGTCCCGTTGGTCGCTGCCGTTCTCCTCTCGTCCGCTGTGTTCCTCGGCTGTCCCTCGAAGGACAACCAGTCGTCGAGCGGTGCGACCTCTCCTGCCGACGCGACGAACACGGTGACTGGACCGCTCGCGACGCTCGAGTCTGCTCCGTTCCTCAACGAGGTGTGGACCTCACAGGAGGGCGAGCAGATGCCCTTCGTCTTCTACGCACGCGAGAACGTGCGGGTGAGCGCGCAGTGTCGCCAGGCGAGCGGCCAGCTCGCGTGCGACGCGCTCCGGCCGGTGCGGAGCGGCATGCCGGTCGAGATCGCCGCGCGTGAGCTCACCGGTGGCATGAGCGCGGGGACGAAGGTGTGCCTGAAGCTCGGCCAGAAGCTCGTGACGGGTCACAACTCGACCGGCAACGAGGACGGCTTCTGCCGGTTCCCGGACGGCTCGATGATCTCGACCGGCGCCCTCGAGCAGTACGGCATGCACGTCCTTCAGTGACGCCGGGTCAGTCTGCCGACGTCTGCAGCCTGGTGACTGAAGCCACGAGACTTCGCCCGAACGGGCCTCGTCAGAGCTTGGTCATCGTCGAAGGGCGCGGAGCCGGCAGCGTCACGATGAAGCGGGTGCCCTTTCCGACCTCGCTCTCGACCTCGATCGCGCCGTCCATCGACTCGACGAGATGCTTCACGATCGCGAGGCCGAGGCCTGCGCCGCCGTGTTGTCGCGAGCGCCCCGTGTCGACGCGATAAAAACGCTCGAAGAGGCGCGGGAGGTGCTTGGCCTCGATCCCGTCGCCGTCGTCGGCCACGGTGATGGTCACGGTCTCCTTCCCGCCGGCCGTCGCCACGGCTGCCGTGATGCTCACCGTGCCGCCCTCCTTCCCGTATTTGACCGCGTTGTCGACGAGGTTGAGCAACGCGCGCTCGACGCCCTCCGGGTCGGCGAGGACGAGGACCGCCTCGGGGATGCCCTCGAGATTGACGGTCACCGTCCTGCTCTTCCCGTGACTCTCGCCGTGACCGGCGACCGTCTCGGCGACGTGACGCGCGATCGACAGCACGCCGATCGCCTCGCGTGCGAGGTCGTCCCGTCCCCGTGCCTCGAGCTCCGAGAGCGCGAGGAGCTGCTCGACCAGGGCGCCGATGCGCTGTGCCTGGCGGTGGATCACCTCCAGGAACTGCGCGCGGATCGAAGGCGGCGTCTCTTCCTGGCCGAGCAGCGTCTCGGCGTAACCCTGGATCGACGTCACCGGCGTACGGAGCTCGTGCGAGACGTTCGCCACGAAGTCGCGGCGGATCGTCATCAGCCGCTGGAGGCGATCGCCTTCTTCGACGAGGTCGCCGATGCGTGCCTTGAGCTGGGACGCGAGCGACTTCAGCGCGCGCCAGAGCACGCCGAACTCGTCGCGGTCCCCTTCGGGGATCGGGGCGTCGAACTCTCCCCGAGCGAGCCGCGTCGCCGTCGTGGTCATCTCCTGGAGCGGGCGCGATGCGACGCGCGCAGCCAGGAACCCGAGGACGATCGCGACGAGCATCGCGAGGGTCGACGCGAACACGAGCCGCCTGCGCATCGCGCCGACCGTCTCGTTGATCTCGGAGAGCGGCTGCGCGAGGCGGAGCACCGTCCCTTCGGAGCCCGCCACGGCGACGTAGTGGAGCTCGCGCCCGGAGCGCCAGCGCGTCGCCTTTCCGACGCCGCCGGCCTGGGCGACGGCGAGCTCGGGCCCGACGTCGCCGCGGGCCTCGGGGCTCGATGCGCCGAGGACCGTCCCGTCCTTCTCGAAGAGCGTGACCTCCGCGTCGACGATGTTCGCGATGCGCGTCGTGATGCGGTCGGGATGGCGCTTGCCACCTTCGGCCCACTCGATCGCGCCCTTGCCTTGCTCCTCGAGCCGCTGGTCGAGCTGGTGGAGGAGATCGGCGGTGAGCGCGCGATCGAGGGTGAAGAACGCGATGCCGCCGGCGACGAGCACGAGCGCGACGTGGCTGGCCAGTAGCTTCGAGCGGAACGAGAGCGTCATCGGGACCTACCTCCGCATCCGGCAGGCGAAGGATTGCATGGATCGCGACGAGCCTCGCTACGACGGATCGCGCAAGCGGTAGCCGAAGCCGTGGACGGTCTCGATCGCCTCGCTATAGGTCGCAAGACGCTCGCGCAGCCGGCGGATGTGTGTGTCGACCGTGCGCGTGTTCGTGTCCGGGCTGATCCCCCAGACCTCCTGCAAGAGCTCGGTCCTCGAGAAGACGCGTCCGGGGTGCTCGATGAAGATCGCGAGCAGCTTGTACTCGAGAGGCCGGAGGGCGAGATCGCCGCCGTCGATGGTGACGCGATGGCGGACGGGATCGATCTCGAGGCCGCGCCAGCGAAGCCGCCTGCCCTCGTCGCTCGCGCCGCGCGCCAGGCGTCGCTCGCGCGCGCGGACGGCGAGCCCCTTCACGCGCATGACGAGCTCGCGCACGCTGAACGGCTTCACGACGTAGTCGTCGGCGCCGACCTCGAAGCCGAGGACACGATCGTACTCGTCGCCCCGCGCGGTCAGCATGAGGATGGCGGCGTCCGCGAGATCGGGGTCGGCGCGGAGCCTTCGACAGACCTCGGTGCCCGAGACATCCGGAAGCATGAGGTCGAGGACGAAGACGGCTGGCTTCAAGCGGACTGCCGCCGTGAGCGCACCTGCACCGGTGTCCACTGCCTCGACGCGGAATCCCGCCTCATCGAGGTTGAAGGAGACGAGCCGGCGTATGTCCTCTTCGTCGTCGACGATGAGGACGACGTCGCCCGGAGTCGATGCGGGCTGGGACGGATTGCTCATGGACCACGCGATCTTATCGTGCACACGCACAAGATCGAGGTCCGCGTGTCATCCTGATGGCAGGAAGCAGCGTCGCGAGACGCAGCGTGCTGGTGAGGGTGTAAGCCCTCGCTTGTTCGCGCGTTTCTCCGAGGTGCGATGCGCTCATTGACGTATGCACCGACGCGATTAGAAAGAAGTGGCGCTGGGCGAAGAGTCGAGCGCGCTCACGCAGTTAGCCCTCGGTGGAAAAGAACACTGCCGAGCTCTTGAGGGAAATATGAAGAAGGTTGCTCTCGTCCTCGTCGCTCCGCTCTTCGTTCTCGCTGCCGCATGCGGCGGTGACAAGAAGCCGGCGGAGACGCCCACCCAGCCGACCTCGGAGGCGCCGCCGAGCGTGACGAGCGCGCCCGCCGAGAAAGAGAAGATGGCCGTCAACGTCGACGACGCCATCCTCAAGGCGTGCAACCTGAAGTTCTCGAACGTCGAAGAGGCGCCGAAGTTCGACTTCGACTCGGAGCAGCTCACCGAGTCGGAGAAGGCGGTCCTCGAGCAGGTCGCCAAGTGCCTCACGACGGGTCCGCTCAAGGGCCGCGCCGTGGATCTCGTGGGCCGGGCCGACCCGCGCGGCGAGACCGAGTACAACATGACCCTCGGCGCGAAGCGCGCGCGTGCGGCGCACACGTTCCTCGCCGGCCTCGGCGTCGGGAGCGACAAGCTCTTCGACACGTCGCGTGGCGAGCTCGACGCGACCGGCACGGACGAGCAGGGCTGGAAGAAGGACCGCCGCGTCGACATCAAGCTCCGCAACTAGAACCGTGCACGAGGCGCGCGGTCGATGGCTCTTCACCGTCGACCGCGGCGCCGGCATCGACTAGACGAGGCTCATGCCTCCGTTGGTCGACGAAGCGCTGCTGAAGGAGCACCTCGCGCACACTCTCGAGTCCACGCGGTTCGAAGGGCTCGGGGAGCGCTACGAGGGCAAGGTCCGCGACAACTACAGCCGTGACGGCCGGCGTTTCATCGTCGTCAGCGATCGCATCAGTGCGTTCGATCGCATCCTGGGCACGATCCCGTTCAAGGGGCAGGTGCTGAACCGTCTCGCGGCGTGGTGGTTCGAGAAGACGAAGGACGTGGCGAAGAACCACCTCGTCCGCGTGCCGGATCCGAACGTCCTCGAGTGCGTCGACTGCACGCCGTTGCCCGTCGAGATGGTCGTTCGTGCGTACATCACGGGCTCGACCTCGACGAGCATGTGGACGCACTACGAGGCCGGCGAGCGCGTCTTCTGCGGTCACCAGCTCCCCGAGGGGCTGAAGAAGAACCAGCGCCTCGAGCGCCCGCTCCTCACGCCGGCCACGAAGGCGGCGAAGGGCGAGCACGACGTGTCGGCCTCGCGCGAGGAGATCATCGCGATGGGCGGCGTCACCGCGGCTGAGTTCGATCGAGCCGCCGAGATCGCACTGGCGCTCTTCGCCGCCGGCCAGAAGCTCTGCGCGGAGCGCGGGCTCATCCTGGTGGACACGAAGTACGAGCTCGGCAAGACGAAGGACGGCGAGATCATCGTCATCGACGAGATCCACACGCCGGACTCGTCGCGCTTCTGGATCGACGCGACCTACCAGGAGCGTTTCTCCGCGGGCCTCGACCCCGAGCCGCTCGACAAGGATTTCGTACGTCGCTACTACACCGCGCTCGGCTATCGCGGCGACGGCGATCCGCCGGAGCTCCCGAACGAAGTCCGCGTCGGCGCTGCGAAGCGCTACGTCGAAGCGTTCGAGCGCATCACCGGCGAGACGTTCGAGCCGAACACCGAACCGCCGCTTCCCCGCATCGCGAAGAACCTCGGAGTGTCGACATGAGCAAGGCCACCGTTCTCGTCCGCTTGAAGTCCGAGGTCCTCGATCCGCAGGGCGACGCCGTGAAGCGCGCGCTCGACAAGCTCGGCTTCGACGGCGTCCGCGGCGTCCGCATCGGCAAGCTGATCGAGATCGACCTGGGCGACGCGCCCATCGCCGATCCGGCCGCGCTGAAGGAGCGCCTCGCGAAGATGGCCGACGAGATGCTCGCGAACCCCGTCATCGAGGACTTCGAGATCCTGGTCTGAGCCAGCGGCTCTCGAAACACGCGAGGCGTTCCCGGTACCAGCGACCGGCGAACGCCTCTTCTGCTTTGGCGCCGAGGTCGCAGCGGGAAGAGGGGCCGCGTGCAAGCTCGAGAGGGCATGCGGTGCTAGGCTTTCCCTCGTCATGGCCACGACACCGAGCGAGCAGGCACGGACGCTGAGGCAGCTGGCCGATCGCGTCGAGAGCGGGGCTGTGGTGCTCCCCGATGAGCTTGCGGAGCGTCTCGAGGCCGAGGTGAAGCGAGCTCGGGTTACGGCCGCAATCGATCGCGTCGCCCAGGCTCACGCTGCGATCCTCGCCGAGCTGGCGAAGTGAAGCTTGCCGACGTCCTCTTCCTCGAAGTCGAAGACGTGGAACAGGCGCACGCGGTCTCGCTCGCTGCGCATGGTGGGCAAGACGGAATCCGAGATCGTGGTCTCCTCGAATCTGCGGTGATGGCACCTCGAACGGGCTACTACGGCAGTCTTGCCGAGCTCGCCGCGGTCTACGCGCACGGCCTCGTGAAGAACCATCCGTTTCTCGATGGCAACAAGAGGACCGGGCTCGTCGTCGCCCTCGTGTTTCTGGAGCTGAATGGCCGCGCCCTCACTCTAGGTTTCGAGTGGGCTGGGCACATCGAGCGCTTCGCCGCTGGCAAGCTCTCGCGTGACGAGCTCGTCGCCCTCTTCGCCGGGGAGATGGGCGATCCCGTGCCCCTCTCGTGAGGCTTGGTCCGGTCGTCCCCTCCGATCCGTGACGCGAGATGCTCTTCGGGCGGCCGACACGTAGCCGACCGCCCGGCGAGTCGCCTACTTCGCGAGCGCGCGCGCCAGCTCGTCGTAGAGGTGCACGTTCGCCTTCACGGTCTTCGCGTAGACGCCGATGTGCATCGATTCGTTCGGCCCGTGCGCGCCGGTCTCGGGATCGATCACGCCGTTGAGGACGAGCGGCAGCCGGGCGAAGCGCTTGCCGAAGAGGGCCACGAACGGGATCGACCCGCCGATTCCGATCCGGATCGGCGCGCGTCCCCAGGCCGCCTCGTAGGCGCGATCGGCGGCGTCGAACGCGGGGCCCTTCGCGTCGTAGTCCCACGACGACGCTGCGCCCGCGAGCTGCGTGACCGTCACCGCGAGCCCGCCAGGGACGTCGCGCGTGAGCTCGGCCTGGACCGCCTCGAAGAGCTCGGTCGCCGTCTGTCCCGGCGCGATGCGCAGGCTGAGCTTCGCGGAGACCGACTTGCGGATCGCGTTCTTCTCCGTGCCCGGCGCGGGGAACGTCGTCGAGAGCACCGTGAGGGCGGGCTCGCGCCATGCCCACGCTGCCGGCGAGAGGCCGCGCTCCGGCAGCGGCGCGACGTCGTCGAGGAGGCGTGCGCCGACCCGGATCACCTCCGGGGTCAGGGGCACGTCGCGCGAGCTCGCGAGCCACGCGGGGTCGATCGGACGTCGCGCGAGCCGGAGCCGGCCGTCCTCGTCCACGAGCCGCGCGAGGAGCGCGATCAGCGTCGTCGCCGGATCCGGCACCACGTTCCCCCAGAGGCCCGAGTGCACGTCGCTCTTCGCGCTCGCCACCGCGACCTCGATCTCGAGGAGCCCGCGGAGGCTGACGGTGAGGCCGGGGATGTCGACGCTCGGGTTCTCGCAGTCGGTCAGGAGCATCGCGTCGGACTCGAACGCGTCGGGGTACTTGTCCATGAACGCTTCGAGGTTGGGGCTGCCGATCTCCTCTTCGCCCTCGATGAGGATCTTCACGTTGCACGGCAGCTTGCCGGTCTCGGATAGCCACGCCTCCATCGCCACGAAGTGGCTGAGCCAGCCGCCCATGTCGTCGGCCGCGCCGCGGCCGTAGAGACGATCGCCTTTGCGCACGAGCGCGTGGGGCTCGGTCTCCCAGGCCTCGCCCTTCACGGGCTGCACGTCGAAGTGCCCATAGACGAGCACCGTGGGCGCGGACGGGCCTGCGCCCATCCACTCCGCTGCAACGCACGGGTGCGCGTCCGGGAGCTCGAGGACCCTCGCGCGCGAGAGGCCGAGCGTCGTCAGGTCGTCGCGAAGGACCGCGGCGAGCTCGGCGAGCTTCGGCTTCGCAGCCGGCTCGCTGGAGATGGGCGCGAACGCGAGGTAGCGCTCGAGGCGCTTGAAGGAGGCTTCCACAGAGCGTTCGGCGGCAAGCGCGACTCGGGAGACATCGATCATGCGAATCTCGTTAGCACGGCCGCCGTCGTGCGGGGTCTTGCTCGGAGCGCGATCAGCGCTGTCGTGGTGAGCACGCGCGCTCGGCGCGCAGCGCGGTGTCGACGAGGGATGCAAGCTGAGCCTCGCGGCGGACGCTCTGTCCGCCGCAGTCGTTCCTCGACCTCGCGGTCGCGCGTCAGAGGCTGAACGGCTCGGGCATGAAGAGGAGCGCGAAGAGCACGAGCGTCGCGATCGCGACGATCTTGCGGCCGATGCCGAGAGGCTCGGCGCCGGTGGGAGGGTGGTCGAGGAGATCGTGCTTGCGAAGGACGCCGCCCTTGACCTCCATCGCCATGAGGATGGCGAGTCCGCCGAAGAACGAGCCGACGATGAGCCACGAGGCGTGGCTGCGCGCGAGGCTCGCGAGCACGAGGAGGCCGAGGGTCACGACCACGCGGGTGCGGACCGTGAGGACGCCTTCGTCGCTCTCGCCTCCGCGCGCGTGTCTCGACGGCTCACGGCCGCGCGCGGCGAGAGAGCCCAGCACCGCGAGCACCTGGAACCAGACGAGCCAGAAGACCGCGTTCGAGATGTGGCGTCCGAGATGCACCACGCTGAGGCCGCGACCCGCGGCCAGATCGCGGCCGAGGTGACCGACGACGATCACGCAGAAGAACGCGAGCAGCGCGCGGTGGGCGAGCGCGGCATAGCGATCCTGCTTCGGGCCGAAGAGCGCGTAGGCGACGTGGCCGCCGTCGAGCTGCCCGACCGGGAGCAGGTTGATCATCGTGATGAAGAAACCGCCCCACGCACCGAATGCGACCGGCGAATAGGTGAGCAGCATCCCGTCGGGCACGGCAGGCGCGAACGCACGGTCGAGGCCCTTGATGAGGATCGACTCGCCGAGCTCGACGAGGTTCTCGGCGCTGCCGGGGACGAAGTGAGAATGCGCGACACCCCAGGCATAGAGCGGGAGCGCGAACGCGAGGCCGGCGAGCGGCCCCGACGCGCCGATGTCGAGCAGCGCACGGCGGGTGGGGATCGTGCCGCGCATCCGGATGACCGCGCCCATCGTCCCGAACGGGCTGATGAGCGGCATCGGGATGAAGAACGGGAGCGACGCGTCGACCTTGTGGATGCGCGCGGCGATGTAGTGCCCGAGCTCGTGCGCGACGAGGATGGTGAGGAGCGTGCCGGCGAACTGGGCTCCGTCGATCAGCGCTGCAGTGCTGAAGATGCCCTCGTGCGGGGAGCCCGCCACGCCGGTGATGAAGACGCTCGCCGCGGTCGCGAGGAAGAGCCAGAGGTTGGAGCGCCACGCGATGCTCGTCGGAGCGCGAGACGTGCTCGCGGCGCGCTCCGGCTCGTCCGCTCCACCGGAGCCGTTCGTGCCGCCGCCGGTCTCGGCCTCGGTGCTCATCGAAGGGCCTCGCGGAGCGCGGCGGCGAGGCGCGCGAGCTGTGGCTCCAGCCGCGCATCGACGCGGCCGAGATCGGTGTGGACGACGAGGGAGCCGCGCTGGAGCGTCGGATCGGCTTGGATGTCGGCGCTCTGACCGATCGCGCCGAGGGCCTGACCGAGCGCGTCGACGTCGTCGGGCGATGCGTCGATCCGGACGCGACGTGCACCTCGCGCTTCGTGGATGGCCGATGCGGCGAGCTCCGCGATGCGCGCGGGCTCCACGCGGAGCGCCTCACCGACGAGGCGCTCGGCGAGGAGGACGGCGAGCTCGATGATGCGATCGACGTCACGCTCCGGCTGCCCTGCCTCCTCGTCACGGAGCGCGAGGAAGCTCGCAGCGAGCCGGGCGACCTCCTGCTCGCGTGCCTCCGTCGCGGCGGCGGCTGCAGCCGATGCGACGACGGCCTCGGCATCCTTCTGGGCGGACGCGATGATCCGCGCCGCCTCTGCGCGTGCTTCGATGACCTCGCCGGCGATGCGCCGGGCGCGGGCGGCCGCAGCTGCGGCCACGGGAGCCGCGATCGGCGCGGCGGGCGGGAACGCCCCTGCGCGACCGATACGCGTGGGATCGAGCTGACGCGCGTGTGGATCGACCATCTCCGACTCCCTGGCTTTGGGGGGGAAGGCGTCCTTGATCACGCGCGCGCGCTGGAGCGTCATCGCAGCGTGCCCTCGTCGAGAGCAAGGGCGATGTCGTGGACCGCCTTCGCGAGACCTGTGGCGCGCGTCGTTCGCTGAGGGGCGCGGAGCTGGCTGACGAGGTCGGCCGCGGCCGCTCCGAGATCAGGCGCCTTCGAGCTCGAGCCTGCGATCGCGGCGAGCGCGTCGTCCACGCCGCCGCCGAGCGCGACTGTCGTTGCGACGAAGCTTCTCTTCCACATCATCTTCAGCCTACCACGCGGAATGTGTCCGCCCGGTCGGTGCGCTCGATGCGGCCTTCTCGCTCGAGCTTCTCGAGGTGCGCATCGACGCTGAGCTTGGCGATCGGCCAGATCGCGGGCGAGACGTCGTCGTAGGCCATCGGGACGAGGTCGCTCGCGGTGATGCCGGCGCTCCGGCGATCGCCTGCTGCGCAGGCAGTCCGGAGGACGCTCACGATTTTCTCCTCGCGCATCTTCCGGTGAGCGACGTAGCGGGTGAAGAGGGCGGTCGGCTCGTCGATCGGCTCGCCGTGTGCCGGCAGCGCGAGCGAGGCGTCCAGCGAGGCGAGGCGCTCGAGTTGTTCGAGGTACAGCGCCATGTCGCCATCTCCCGGCGCGATGAGGATCGTGCCGACGCTCGCCACCATGTCGCCGACGATCACCGTGCGGGAGCGCGGCTCGAAGAGGCACACGTGGCCGGGCGCGTGCCCCGGCGTGTGGAGGACCTGCCACGTCTCGTCGCGCGGTCCGGCGAGCACGATCTCGTCGCCGTCGGCGAGCATGCGCGCGACGGGGACGTCGATGAGCGAAGCCGTAAGCTCGTGCGCCCAGACCGGCAGACCGAGCTCCTTCGAGAGGAGCGCGGCGCCGCCGACGTGATCGGGATGATGATGCGTCGCGACGATCGCGCGGATGTTCCGCCCGGTCGACGCGAGCTCGCGCGCCCAGGCGATCCACTCGCGCTGCTCGTCCTCGTAGGGGGTCGCGGGCTCGACGAGGAGCACGTCGCGACCCCCGAGGGCGTAGCTGTTCGTATGCGTGGCGGGCAGCAGCGTCGGCGTCCGCGCCGCGAAGAGGCCGAGTGAGGTCGAGAGCTCTCGCGGGCGGATCATCCGGCGTGCTGCTCAGCGCGTCAGGCGCGCTCGATCACCATCGCGAGGGCCTCGCCGCCGCCGATGCAGATCGACGCGAGACCGCGCTTCTTGTTCTGATCCTTGAGGGTGTGGAGGAGCGTCGTGACGATGCGCGCGCCGCTCGCGCCGATCGGGTGACCGAGCGCGACCGCACCGCCGCGGACGTTGACCTTCGCCGGGTCGATCTTCGAGAGCTGCGCGGACACCATCGCGACGACGGCGAACGCCTCGTTGATCTCGACGAGGTCGATGTCGTCGGCCTTGAGGCCCAGCTTCGCGAGCGTCGAGTCCATCGCCTTCGCGGGCGCGGTGGTGAACCACTCCGGGGCCTGCGCGGCGCTGCCGTAGCCCACGATCTTCGCGAGCGGCGAGAGCCCGTGCTTCTTCACCGCGTCCTCGCTCGCGAGGACGAGCGCGCTCGCGCCGTCGTTGATCGACGAGGCGTTCGCGGCCGTGATCGTCCCGTCCTTCGTGAACGCGGGGCGGAGTCCGCCGATCTTCGCGGGGTCACCCTTCGCCGGGCCCTCGTCGAGCTTCACGAGGACGGGATCGCCCTTCCTCTGCGGGACGGGCACCGGGACGATCTCCGCGTCGAACTGGCCTTCCTTCTGGGCCGAGAGCGCGCGGCGGAAGCTCTCCTTCGCCCACTCGTCCTGCGCCTCACGCGTGACCTTGTACTCGGCGGCGCACTTGTCGCCGCAGGTGCCCATGTGGACGTTCGAGTACGGATCCCAGAGGCCGTCGTGGATCATGCCGTCGATGAGCGTGCCGTTGCCCATGCGGTACCCCTGACGTCCCTTGTCGAGGTAGTAGGGCACGTTCGACATCGACTCCATGCCGCCGGCGACGACGACGTCGGCGTCGCCGAGCGCGATCGTCCTCAGGCCGGCGATGATCGCCGCCATGCCCGAGCCGCAGACCTTGCTGATCGTCGTGGCAGGAACCTCATCCGGAAGGCCCGCGAAGCGCATCGCCTGGCGCGCCGGCGCCTGACCCATGCCCGCGGAGAGCACGTTGCCCATGAAGACCTCACCCACCTGATCCGGCGACACCTTGGCGCGTTCGAGCGCGGCCTTGATGGCGATCGAGCCGAGCTCGGAGGCCTTCAGCGAAGAGAGCGAGCCGAGGTACGCGCCGATCGGGGTGCGCGTGGCCGAGACGATGAAGACGGGGGGCAAGGGCATCTGTATCTCCTTGGGGAAGCCTGTCTCATCCGGCAATCGCGAGCGTGCGCACGTCGCACGTCGCAACGTCGACATTGGTCTTCGAGGCTGGAGGAGACGACGGCGACCTTATAGCTCTAATCTCCCTTCGATGCTCCCGCAGAGGCTGCCCGCATCGTCGCGGGTGAGGAACCGATCCCTGGCGGCGCTCATCGCCGCGATCGTCTCGATCGCGACGATCGCAGGCGCGTGCGGAGACGACCCCTCCGTCAATCCGACGAGCCCGGACTCGGGCGATCCGCTCGAGATGCTCGGAGAGAGCGTCTGCCCGGATGCCGCCCCCGGGGCAGGCGAAGGGTGTGTCGTGCCGGAGGGCACGACGTGCGCGTACGGGGTGTGCTCGCCGATCGCGCAGTGCAGCCAGGGCGCGTGGCGTTACAGCGGAAATCCGCCGGCGCGGCCGCCTTGTCCGAAGGACTTTCCGGTGTCGGACTCCGTCTGTCCTCCATGCTGGCCGACGGGCCTCGAGTGCACGTACGGGAGCCGCGATTGCTCGATGCCCGATGCTTCGGCCAACACCACGGTGGCCTCTTGCGCCGACGGCGGAGCGGGGAGCCCGCTCCGCTGGAGCCTTCGAACCTTCCCATGCGTTGCCGTCACGGATGCCGGTGCAGATGTTCAGCGTGACGCGGAGCCCGATGCCGACTAAAAGAGCCGGCTCGACCATGGCCGACGAATCGAAGTTTCAGACCTTCCTCAACCAGAACAAGCTCAACACCAAGCGCCTGCTTGCGGTCTCGCACTCGCTCGAGACGCTCCGTCCGGAGGATCGTAGCCTCAAGCTCCAGCGCCGCGCCGGGAAGAAGGAGGGCGCCGAGAAGAAGGAAGTCGCGAAGCCGCGTTCCGGTCGTGCGGTCACGCCGCGCGCTCTCGCGTCCGCGCTTGCGGGCACCGCGATCAGCGGCCCGACGAAGCAGCGCATCCTGCGCGCCGTGAACTACCTTCTCGAGCAGAAGAAGAAGGACAAGGTCGAGCTGAAGACGCTCTTCTGAGCGCCTTCGCTTCGTGTGCGAGCGGATCGCTCGACGCGAGGCGGCCCTCGACCGATACGACGTTGCTCCGGTACGCGCGCTTGCGCGGCCGGAGTCGTTTGTCTGCGTCCCTAGCGCTCAGAGACGGCGCGTGCGACGGTTGACGAAGTCGTGGGCGTCGAAGAGCACTACCCCGAGGAGCACGGTGACAGCGACGATGGCCATGTTGCCAGCGTCGGCCTGCGCGCGGCTTCGGGCCAAGTTTCCGTCGCCGAGCGGGCGCGGGTGAATGTCGTTCCGACGCCTGGCAACGGACAGCAGGTGGCCGCCGCCGCTTCGCTCCGCTTGCTGCCCACGCTCTCGGCTCCTCCTACCCGATCGCACACGACGGAGGACGAGGGGCTGCTGCGTCGTGCGGGGGCAGGGGATGCTGCCGCCTTCAAGGAGATCTTCGTCCAGCATCGTGCCGATGTAGCGCGGCTCGTCTACCGGATGCTGAACGCGCCCTCGGATCTCGAGGACGTCGTCCAGGAGGTCTTCGTCCAGGTCTTCCGGAGCCTCAAGGACTTCCGCGGTCAGTCGAAGTTCTCGACGTGGCTCCATCGAGTCACCGTCAACGTCGTCCTCATGCACCGCCGTTCGGCTCGGAGTCGGCCCGTGCTCACGGAAGAGGCGCCGGGCGACGTCGTCGCGGACGACGAGCGACCGCTCCCCGACGAGGACGCCGAGCGCTGCGAACGGATGCGCGCGTTCCAGCGACTCCTCGCGCGTCTCGCCGAGAAGAAGCGGGTCGTCTTCGTCCTCCACGAGCTCGAGGGGCTCTCACCGGCGGAGATCGCGGAGATCGTCGGGGCGCCCGTCCTCACGGTCCGGACGCGGCTCTTCTACGCACGGCGCGAGCTCGAGGAGATGCTCGCCGACGAACCTTCGCTTGCAGGTCTCAGTGCCTCGTTCACGAAGAGGGGGGACGAGCCATGAGCAAGTTCGACGCGGGTCGCAAGTCCACCTCTGGCGCGAACATCTCCACGGGCGGATGGGACGAGCTCGAGCCTTCGTCGCGGTCGGCGGAGGGACGTGCGCTCGATGCGCTCGTCGCGGAGGCGAAGGAGCATCTCGACGTCCGGGCGGCGCCTTCGCAATCGACCGAGCCTCCGTCGCCGGCGAAGCGCGACGTGCTTGCGGACCTCGACTGGTCCCGCCTCGAGTCGCGCGTGATGACCGCCATCGAGACGGAGGAGAAGCCGGCGCTCCTCCGCGACGTCGAGCGCTCGCGACGATCACGATCGCGTGACGTCGCGCTTCGCGCAGGCGCGGTCGTCCTCGCCGCTGCGGCTGCGGTAGCCCTCTTCGTGCGCAACGACCGGCACGCAGCGCTCCGCGAGGCCGCGCTCGACGACCGGCCGTCGTCTTCGGGCGAGCGTGCCTCCGCGAGCTCGCTTCGCACGACCGAGGGCGCGGGTGAGGTCCGGATCGGTGGGAATGTCGCGTCGCCGGGCTACGCCCTCCACGCGGGGGACGCGATCGACGTCGACGGCGCGCGTGCGGTCTTCGAGCGTCCGCGCAAGGTGACCTGGCTGATCGAGCAGGACAGCGCGCAGGGTGAGGTTGCCCGCGGCCCCGTCGCGCGCGCGCGGGTGACGTCGGCGGGAGAGCCGCTCGTGCTCGGGCTCGACCACGGGGCGATCGAGGCGCAGGTCGTGCCGGTGGCGTCCGGCGAGGCCTTCGCCGTGGACATCGCGACTGAGCGCAGCGTCGTTCGTGTTGCCGTTCATGGAACGCACCTGCGCGTGGCGCGGTCGGGCAATCGCGTCGTCGTCGACCTCACCGAAGGCGTCGTCTCGATCGGCGTGCCTCCGCGTACTGGCGTGACGCACGGGACGATCGTCACCGCGCCCGCACACGTCGAGCTCGACGCGACCGACCTCGCCACGCTTCGCATCGATCATGCGCCGTCCTCCGTGCGGGCGCCGGTCCCGCTCGGCGGGCAGGAGATCGCCCTGGGCGCCGGGCGACCCGAGAGCTCTTCGTCGCCGGAGCAGCCCGAGCCCGCCCCGCCGGCGCCGCGCTCCGTCGTCGCGAAGGGCCCTGCGACCCGACCCGACGGCACCGCTCCGGGCGCGAAGGCCTCGAGCGCCGGCCTGCGCGCGCGCGAGGCGATCGCGGAGGCGGTTCGAGACTGCGCTGCGCTCGGCGGGCGTGCTCGAGGCGCGGATGACGTGCACGTCACCGTGAACAGCACCCTCCGCCTGCGCGTGTCCGCCGCCGGCGCCGTCGAATCGGCTCAGTTCACGCCGCCGCTCTCGCCCGACATCCAGAGCTGCGCCGCCAAGGCGATCTACAAGACGAAGCTCGACGAGACCGGTCTCGTCACGATCCCGATCGAGTTCTCGTATTGAATCGTCGCTCGCGATGGCGCGAGCGACGCCTCAACGGCCGGCGGCCTTGCCGAGCTCGGTGATCGCGTGGGTCTCGAGAGCGCCGAGCAGGCCGAACTGCACGCCCATTCCACCCGAACGCACCCAGCGAACGACGCCGGGGAGGTCGAAGTCCTGATGGTCGTTCGGCGTCTTCAGCCGAACGCGAACGACGACCTCGGCGCCGAACGACGCGGGCGAGGTCGTCTCGATGAAGATTCCGCCGATCGAGATGTCCTTTCCGATCCCGCTCGCCGATTCGGCGCTGCCTTTCTTGGCGAACAGAACAGGCAAATCGATCGGTGCACGAGCGAAGCGACGCTTCTCGATCACGACGAGGGCTCCTCTGGCGTCCGCGCAGTCCGCGCAACGAACGCTCGCTCGATGGTAGCATTCTCGTGTGGCCGCGGACGACAAGGAAAAGAGCGACGAGAAGCGCCCACGGACGTCCGCGCTTCCGCCACAGGTCGAAAAGGCGCTTGCACGCGCGCGCGAGGCTGCGAAGGCAGATCGGGAGCGGAAGGGCGGGCGCTGGCTCGCGGCCATTCCGCTGAGTGTCGCGGTCGTCCTCCTCCTTCTGATGATGCCTCGGGCGACGGCGCCCGACGCGGTTCCGCTGCCGCGCGTCGACGTGCGCGTCCTCGCCAGCATCGCGCGGGCGGACGACAGGCGAGCAGCCGCCGCCGAGGCGGAGCGTCTGCCGTCCGACGTCCTCGCCGTCGGCTCTGCGCTCCGTGAGCTGAACGGTGCAGAGGCCAGGGGCGTCGACGAGCTCGGGATGGTCGACGCACGCCGTCAGCTCGACGGCGCGCTCCGCGATCTGGCTCGCCGCGAGGACGCTGCTGACGATCTGGTCGCCCTCCGGTCGCTCCAGACGCGGCGCTTCCTCGATGCGCTCACGCGATGGGAGGCCACGGGCGAGAGCTCGGAGGACTTCGTCGATCTCGCCGCGCCCTTCGTCCAGCGCGCGGGCGACGCGGGCTGGGTCGTCGATCGCAAGATCATCCTCACCGACGACGAGCGCCGGGTCATGTTCAAGACGGTGTGGAACGTCCTCGCCGGCACCGACACGAACGCCGCGCTCGCGCTCACGCTGGACGAACAGCGCGCGCTCTACGCTTTCTACATCGATCACCCGCGGCCGCCGGAGTCGCGCCGGCTCGCGCTCGAGACCCAGCGGTCGGCTGCGACGACGGCGGAGGCCTGCGCGCGTGCGAACGTCGAGGAGCGCCGGCAGGCAGAGCTCTGGCGCGCGGACAAGATCAAGAAGCTCGGGACGATCGACCCCAGCTACCCGACGGCCTATGCGCTCGGCGTCGCCTACTACCGTGCCGGTCGCTTCGATCTCTCTGCTGATGCGTTCTCGATCTTCATCGTCCAGCACCCCGACGGACCGTACGCGCTCCGTGCGAAGAATCATCTGAAGGCCGCGCTCGTCGCCAGCGGCGCGCTCTGAGTGGATCGATGATCAAGGCGTTGCTCGTCGACGACGATCGCGATCTGGCTCGATTGCTCGACGAATATCTCCAGCCTCACCAGGTCACGGTCGTCCACGTCGAAGACGGCCAGGCGGGGCTCGCTGCGCTCACCGGCGAGGCTGCGTTCGACGTCGTCTTGCTCGACGTGATGCTTCCGGGGATGGACGGCTTCGAGGTCTGTCGTCGCATTCGCGCGATCCACGACGTGCCCATCGTGATGCTCACCGCGCGCGGTGACGACGCCGATCGGATCGTCGGTCTCGAGCTCGGCGCGGACGACTACGTGCCGAAGCCGTTCAATCCGCGCGAGCTCCTCGCACGCGTGCGCGCAGTCCTTCGTCGCGCGAAGCCCGCGAGCGTCGCGAAGGCCGAGCCGGGTCGGATCGTCGTGGGGCCGATCGAGATCGACGTCGCCGGCCTCACGGTGAGCCGTGGCGGCGTGCCGGTGTCGCTCACGGCCTACGAGTTCCGGATCCTCGTCGAGCTGGCGAAGCGCGCGGGGGACACGGTCACGCGCGAGGACCTCGCGTCGCTCGTCCGCGAGCAGAACAAGCCGCGCGTTGCGGTCGGCACGCGATCCGAACCGATGACCTACGACCCGAGCGTCGATCGCTCGCTCGACGTCCACGTGAGCCGGCTCCGCCAGAAGCTCGAGGACGATCCGAAGGACCCGCGCTTCATCAAGACGGTACGCGGGGTCGGCTACGTCCTCGCGAGGCCGTCGTGAGGCCGCGACGCCGAGGCGTTCGCGGGCTGCAGGCTCGGCTCCTCTTCTGGTTCCTGGCCGCGATCCTCCTCGCCATCGGAGCGAGCGTCCTGACCACGATGCTCACGAGCAGCGACGGCGGTGAATACCCGACGCGCGTGATGTCGCGTCACGTGCAGCAGCGCGTGGGCAGACTCTGGGACGATCCGGCTGCGACCGACGCCTACGTGCGCGAGCTGCGCGAGACGACCGGGCTCGACATTCGCGTCCGGCGTGATGCGAGCCTCTTTCCCGAGACCGGCAGGCGAGCCCGCCCCGGCGGCATCGTCTTCGAGGAGGGCGTCGCTCACGTGCCCATCGTGAGGCGCGGCGAGATCGTCGGCACGCTCGAGCTCCGGACCGGCACGCAGGCCCCGCAGCCATGGCGCATCGTCGTCGCGCTGCTGGCGGCGCTCGTCGTCCTCGGCGTGGTCGCGCGGCGCGTGTCGATGCATCTCGCCCGTCCGCTCGAGCATGTCGCAAAGGCCGCGGAGAAGTTCGGCTCGGGCGACCTCGGCGCGCGCACCGGTGTCGACAACCTGTCGACGCGCTGGGTCGCGGAGGAGGTGCGGGATCTCGGACGCGCCTTCGATGGCATGGCCGACCGCATCTCGCGCGTGGTGCTCGAGCAACGCGAGCTCCTCGCCGCGATCAGCCACGAGCTGCGCTCACCGCTCGGGCGTGCCCGGGTGGCGCTCGAGATCGCGCGCGAGCGGACGGGCGTCGTCCCGCCGGACGACATGGAGGGGACGCCTGCGCCTGCGCTTGCTCCGGCGCCCGTTGCGCGTGCGCTCGACGACGTCGATCGCCAGCTCGTCGAGATGGACGCGATCCTCGGCGATCTCCTCGCCTCGGCGAGAGCAGGCCTGGCGGACGTGCGCCGCGAGCCGATCGAGCTTCGCTCCTGGCTCGAGGAGCGCGCGGCGGCCGAGACGACGGGCCTGGTGAGCGTCGTCGCTGACGGGATCGACGAGGACATCAGCGTGTCGATCGATCCGGCGCTGCTCGGCCGGGCGCTCCACAACCTGCTCGCGAACGCGTGGGCATACGGTCATCCGAAGGACGTCCCGCTCGTCGTGACCGCGTCGGCGACCGCCGAGGCCGTCCGGGTCACCGTTCGCGATCGGGGGCCCGGCTTCGCCGCCGACATCCTCCCGCGTGCGTTCGATCCGTTCGTGACCGGTACCGGCGCGGCACGCTCGCCTGGCGCTCACGGGATCGGCCTCGGTCTCTCGCTCGTCCGGCGGATCGTCGAGGCACATGGCGGGCGCGTCTCGGCGGAGAACGTCGAGGAGAGGGGCAAGACGACCGGCGCGCTCGTCATGGTCGAGCTCATGCGAGAGGCTTCGGCTCCGGTCGCGAATGCGAACGGGGAACGAGTCGAGAAGGTGCCGGCGACCTGACGCGACCTACGCGCGTCTCGCGCCGGTTGGATCGCCGCTCACTTGGCGCCTCCGACGGCTCTCGTTAGGCTCCGCCGTGTGAAGGAGCTCACGCGGTTAATCATGTGGCTCGGGGGGATCCTGGGCGCGATCGGGCTCCTGCTCTACCTGCTGGTGGTCGACGTCTGGGTCGTGCCCCGCGGGCAGGAGGTGCAGTTCCCCGCGTCGATCCTCCCGACGCTCATGCCCGAGGACAAGCTGCTCATCCATCGCGGGCGCGTTCCGCGGTGGGGCGAGCTCGCGCGCTGCGCGTCACCGCAGACGGCCGGCGAGTACGTCGTCGGACGCGTCTTCGGCGTGCCCGGCGATCGCGTCGAGGTGTCGGACGCCGGCATCTCCACGAACGGCAAGCCTGTCTCCGCGCGCACCTGGTGCAAGCAGCAGGTGGTCGCTCATCCGATCACGGGGAACCTCGTGACGATGCAGTGTGGGGTTGCAGACACTGGCGCCTGGAGCTTCGAGTACCTGACGAACAGCGAGATGATCACGGGGACCCGCTCGGCCCTGGTCGAGGCGGGCAGGCTCTACCTGGTGAGTGACAATCGAGTCATGCACCACGACTCGCGCGACTTCGGTCAGGTCGATGCCGCGACGTGCGAGCACATCGTCTTCCGGCTCTGGGGCGAACGGTACACGGACAGCTCGAGGCGCTTCGACATCCTCTGGTGAGGGGCAGCGTAGCCGTGGCCGGCATTCGGAGCCCCGCCGGTCATCGACCGCGGGTGCAAGCCCACCTCATGCGGGTGGTCGGGCACCACCGGGGGCGACTGGGGACACGACTGCGGGGGGTTGGGGCGCGAGCCCCGATCTGGTGTAAGCTCGGGGCGCTCGATGGAACAGGATATCGGCATCGTCTGCGGGCACTGCGAGGCCTACGCGGCGCTCCGGACCACGACCTGTCCGTCGTGCTCGAACCGGCTCGCGCTCGGCGCGTTCGGCGCGTCGCTGCCTCATGAAGCGCGGCTGTCGCCGACCCCGGCCGAGAGCCTTCGAGCCGCTCCGTCGGAGCCCCCGGTCAGCAAGGCGCCGCCCACGACGCGGGAGGCGGCTCGGCTCGCAGGCAACGGCTCGGCTCCGCCGGACGACCGCTCGCGAGCCGCGCGCGGCGACGTTCCCGACCCGCTCGTCGTCGGCCGGACGACGCCCGACCCTGGTCCGGGCCGCGCGGACGCGCGGAAGCCCGGCTCATCCCCACCCCCGTCTACGCGTGGCGGCCGCCCTTCCGGCGCCATCGCGTCCGTGAAGTCATCATCGAAGCCGAAGAGTCTGAGTCTCGAGGAGCTCATGGATCAAGCCAAGAACTTCGTGTGCCGTTCCTGCTCCACCCCGGTTCCCGTGGGGCACAAGTTCTGCGGGCGTTGCGGCGCCGCAGTCCCGCCCGAAATCATGAACGCGCGAACGCAGTTCTTCGGGCAGCTCCAGGCGCCGGGCAAGGCGAAGCTGATCCTGATCCGCGGCGAGGGCGTCGAGGGGCTCAGCTACCAGCTGAACGCCGAGCAGCACGTCGTCGGGAAGGCCGGGCAGCTCGTCTTCCCCGACGATCCGTTCGTCTCGCCGAGGCACGCCAACTTCTTCTATCGCAACGGTACGCTCTGCGTTCGTGACGAGGGCTCGCTCAACGGCGTCTACGTGCGCGTGCGTGGCAGCGTCGAGATCGTTCCCGAGGATCACTTCCTCGCCGGAGAGCAGGTGTTCCGTGTCGACGCCACGCCGAAGCTGAACGATCAGCCCGGACCGGACGGCACCTACTTCTACTCGTCACCGAAGCATCAGAGCTCGTTCCGCATCACGCAGGTGCTCCAGGGCAGCGGGCTGGGGATGACGGTCTGCGCGCGCAACTCGTCGCTCCAGATCGGCCGCGAGGGCGGCGATCTCAACTTCCCGACCGACCTCTATATGAGCGGTTCGCACTGCAAGATCGAGGAGAGCGGCGGCGGGCTCACGCTCACGGACATGGGCTCGCGCAACGGCACGTACATCCGCCTCAAGGCCGAGCGCGAGCTTGGTCATGGCGACTACCTCTTCATCGGTCGGAAGCTCCTCCGCGTCGAGATCACCGCGGCCTGAGGCGTCGCGCGCGAAGCGGGCCTTCAGGGCTTGCGTCCGGCCGCGGCCTTGGGGCCAGCGGCCGCGCGCGGCCCGAGCCCGAGCGCGCGCTTCGCCATCGTGGCGACGGTGCCGAGGATGTTCGGGGGGAGGCCGTCGAGGACCTCCTCCAGATCGATCGGGCCGTCGGCGATCGGAACGAGCTCGAACACCGTCGCGAAGCGCTCGTACTTGCTCTGGAGCGACGTGAGCTTCTCGCGCATCGCGTCCGCCTCCTCGCCGCGCGTATCGCCGAGCATCTCGAGCGCGCGGCCGCAGAGGTTCACCTTGTCGAGGACCACGCGGCGGAGGCGTGACAGGTACGCGCCGACGACGACGTCGGGGTACTTGCCGCGAAGCGCGAACGCGTCGTGCCGTGATCCGGACGCGCGCCGCCGCTCGACGATCCCCGCGGCCTCGAGCCCGCGGAGGTTCGCGAAGACGTTGCTCTTCGATCGGCCGAGCTCCTCGCTCAGCGCGTCCATCGAGAGCGGCTCGTCGGCGAGGTAGAGGGCCGCGACGATCTGACCGCCGAGCCGCGTGATCCCCGGGAAGCTCGCAGCGACCTCGCGCCCCACGCCTTCGAGCACCGTGCTTCGCGCCAGGGCTACCGGGTCGGTCGGTGCGGCTCCCGACCGAGCCTTGTTCTCTGCCTTCGCCATTCGACGGACTCCGAATGAATAGCACGAGATGAGCGCGGCCGAGCGAGCGGAGTCCGGCCGCGCTGGACGCGGCGTGCGCGGTTGGACGAGACTCGACGGGTAGCGAGCGAGCGACGTTCGAGCCGCGAAGCTCCATCGGAGAACGAGGCCACCGTGAGCATCAGCGTCAGCACCGGGCAAGAGGCCAACCTTCGCCGGAAGGCCAACCGTCTCGCAACGGAGGCGTCTCCCTATCTGTTGCAACATGCATACAACCCGGTCGAGTGGTGGCCGTGGTCCGCGGAGGCGCTTGCGGAGGCGAAGCGGCGTGACGTCCCGATCATCCTCTCGATCGGCTACTCCGCCTGCCACTGGTGCCACGTCATGGAGCGTGAGAGCTTCGAAGACGAGTCGATCGCGCGGCTGATGAACGAGCTCTTCGTGAGCATCAAGGTCGATCGCGAGGAGCGGCCCGATCTCGATCAGATCTATCAGCTCGTCGTTCAGCTCATGGGAAGGGGCGGTGGCTGGCCGCTCACCGTCTTCCTCACGCCGTCTCAGAAGCCGTTCTACGGTGGGACGTACTTCCCGCCGGAGGATCGTCACGGGATGCCGGGCTTCCCCAAGGTCCTGCGGGCGCTCTCGGACGCGTACCGAGAGCGACGCGACGAGGTCGACGGTCAAGCCGACGAGCTGACGAAGGCGATCGCCGAGGTCGGGCGAGGTCCAGCGCGAGGAGAGCTGGGCGTCTCCGGCGGAGCCGCGGCGTCCTACGTGCCGGGGCCCGATCTGCTCGAGCGCACCTCACGCCTGCTCATCCGCCGCTTCGACGACAGCCATGGCGGCTTCGGCCGCGCGCCGAAGTTCCCGAACACGATGCCGCTCGAGGTGCTGCTCCGTCGTGGGATCCTCGAGGGCGACGGAGTCGCGCGTGACGCCGCACGACTCCAGCTCGAGTCGATGCGCGCCGGAGGGATCTGGGATCACCTCGGCGGAGGGTTTCACCGCTACTCGACCGACGAGCGATGGCTCGTGCCTCACTTCGAGAAGATGCTCTACGACAACGCGCTCCTCCTTCGCGCATACGTCGATGGGTACCGTGCCTTCTCGAGCCCGGCCTTCGCCGAGACCGCGAAGGCGATCGTCGCCTGGGTCGATCGCGAGATGACCGACCCCGAGGGTGGCTACTACGCGTCGCAGGACGCGGATAGCGAGGGCGAGGAGGGGAAATTCTTCATCTGGGACGAGGCCGACGTGCGAGGCGCTCTTGCATCCGGCTCCGCCTCCGACGTCGTCGCGATCAAGGCGGCGATCGACTACTTCGGCATCACCGCGGCGGGGAACTTCGAGGACCACGGGCGCCCCACGTTCAAGACCGTGCTGCACGAGTCGCGACCGCCGCGTGCCGTCGCGGCGAAGCTGGATCTCTCCGTGGACGAGGTCGAGCGCGCGCTCGCGCGAGCGAAGAAGGCGATGTTCGAGGCTCGCGAGATGCGGCCGAAGCCGTTTCGGGACGAGAAGGTCCTCACGAGCTGGAGCTCGCTCATGATCGGCGCGATGGCCGAGGCCGGCGCCGCGCTCGGCGAGCTCGGGATGATCGCGTCGGCGGAGCGGGCGCTCGCTTTCATCGAGGCGAAGCTCGTCGTGCGGGACGGTGATGGTCGCGTTCGGGTATCTCGGCTCGCGAAGAAGGTCCACGAGGCCCCTGACGACGGTACTGGTGGAGCGAGCGAAGGCGGCACGAACGCGGGCGTGTGGATCGTGAGGTCGCCGGGCTTCCTCGACGACCATGCGTACCTCGCGAACGCGGCGCTCGACGTCTACGAGGCGACGGGCGATCCGGCGAAGGTCCGCCTTGCGCAGGGGCTGGCCGACGCGATGATCGACGCCTTCTGGTCGGAGGGCGAAGGCTTCTTCTTCACGCCGAAGGACGCCGCACCGCTCATCGTGCGCTCGAAGGACCCGTACGACAACGCCGTCCCGAGCGGAGCGTCGATGGCGGTTCGCGTCCTCCTCCGGCTGGGCGCGCTCGTGGATTCCCGGTACGCGAAGCTCGCCGAGACCGAGCTCGCGCATCTTGCACCGTCTGCCGTCGAGAACCCGTTCGGCTACGGGCAGACGCTCTGCGAGCTCGATCGCGTCGTCCGTGGAGCGGTCGACGTCGTTCTCGTCGGACCGCGCACGGACGCGCGCACGAAGGACCTCGCTCGCGCGACCTTCGAGGCGTGGCTCCCGAACCGGACGATCGCGTGGGTCGATCCGGCCGATCCCTCGTCCCGCGAGGCCGCCGCGCTGCTCGCGGAAGGGAAGCCGAGCGCAGCGGAACCGGCGGCATACGTCTGCCGTGGCCGCACGTGCTCGCTTCCGGTGACGACGCCGGAGGCCCTCCGAGCGCTCCTCTGACCCGTGCGGATCAGCGGCGCGCGCCGCGCTGGCGCGGGAACGCCGACGGCCGGCGGTGCTCGCGTGGGGCCGGCGGCATGGCCTCGCGTCGGAGCGCCTGGATGGCGGTGGTGCTCTGCCCGCGCGAGTGGAGCACGATCTCGGCGACGTCGAGCGCCGGCAAGAAGAGGTCGGTGCGCGCGAAGCGCCCGACGCGTCCCTGGAGGATGCGCGGGACCATCGTCATGATGCGCCGCACGCCGTCGGCGATGCGCCGGGGCATCGCGATGCGCTCGATCACGGGCTCGAGGAAGTCGTTCACCGCGCCCATCACGTCGCGGACGCCCTGCACGGCCTCCTCGAGCGGCTCGTAGAAGAGCGCGGTCATGAGGACGATGTCGTCGAGGACGCCCTCTGCGATCGTCTTCCGATCGATCGCGTCCATCTTGCGGAAGAAGCGGAGGCTGCCGTCCTCGGTCGCCTCGTCGTCATCGAGGAACGCCGCGAGCTCCGGCATGAGGACGGCCATCGCGCCGACTTCCCACATGAGCCACATCGAGCGGTGAGCGCCGCCCGCGCGCATCAGGCGAAGGATCTCCTCGAAGAGGCGGGGCCTCGCGGCGCGCGCGAGCTCGAGGCGGCTCGCGACCATCGCATCGTAGACGTTGGGATCGATCCCGAGATCGAGACGCGCGGCGAACTTGATCGCGCGGAGGATGCGCACCGGATCTTCGCGGAAGCGGACGATCGGTTCGCCGATCGTGCGGATGGCGCGCCGCTGGATGTCCGGCATCCCTCCGCACCAGTCGAGGACCTGGCGGCGGTCGAGATCGTAGAAGAGCGCGTTGATCGTGAAGTCGCGCCGGAGCGCGTCCTCGTGCGCCTCGCCGAAGACGTTGTCGCTTCGGATGAGCAGGTCGTCGTCGGGGTCGGTCTCGCCGGGGTTCTTGCGGAACGTGGCGACCTCGACGATCTTGCCGCCGCCGAAGAGCACGTGAGCGAGCCGGAAGCGCCGCCCGATGATGCGGCAGTTCCGGAAGAGCGCCCTCACGTCGTCGGGTCGAGCGCTGGTCGCAACGTCGAAGTCTTTCGGGCGACCGTTGAGGAGGAGATCTCGCACGCAACCGCCGACGAGGTACGCCTGGTATCCGCTCCGCTCGAGGCGGCGGACCACCTTGGCGGCGTCGGGGTCGATGGCGTCTTCGTCAAGTGGAGCGTCGTGACGAGAGAGTTTCGTCCCCTCGTGACGGTCGAGGACCGAGACGTTGACCCCCGCGTCGCCGTCACTGACAGGGTCCGGCTCGACCCTAAATGAGGGGAGCTCGGGAGGAGGCGGAAGATCGGGCTTCGACGGACGGCGCATAACGAGCCGAAAGTGCTCAGTAAAGTCTAAATGCAGAACGACAGGACGACTAGGCGACTCTACCAGTACCCCCGATCCCAGGCAACGCCCGCCAAGGTGATATGCTGAAGGGCCCTATGGCCCTGGAGCCCGCCAAGCTCTCCGATTTCAGGCTCGCGGGGGCGCTGGGCAGTGGAGCGACAGCGAAGGTCTACGAGGCCACCCACGTCGCGACCGGGCGTCCGGTCGCGATCAAGGTGATGGCCGACGCCGGGCAGAGCCATGAGATGCGGGAGCGCTTCGCCCGCGAGGCCCTTCTGCTCGCGGGCGTCGACAGCCGCCACGTCAGCAAGATCCTCGGTTTCGGCTTCGACAAGGGACAGCCGTTCCTCGTCCTGGAGCGGCTCCACGGGGAGACGCTCGACGCGAAGCTCCGCCGGGACGGTCCAGTTCCACCGCCCCTCGCCGCTCGCTGGATCGAGCAGCTCATCGTCGGCGTCCGCGATTGCCACGACGCCAAGGTCATCCATCGGGACATCAAGCCGTCGAACATGTTCCTCCACCGCGACGGCTTCGAAGAGACGGTGAAGCTGATCGACTTCGGTGTCGCGCGGCTGCGCGATATCACGGGCGACGACGGCGGGTTGACGTCGACGAGCCACGTGATCGGCAGCATGGGCTACATGGCGCCGGAGCAGTTCAAGAGCGCCAAGTCCGTCGGATTCCCGGCCGACCTCTATGCGGTCGGCGTCGTGATCTTCCGCACGTTCACCGGGCGGCTTCCGTTCGTGAGCCGATCGCTCGAGGCGGTCATTCGCATGAAGACCGAGCAGGTGGTGCCGCGGATCTCGACCATGCCCGGGATGATCCAGAACCCGCGCCTCGATTGGTTCGTGCAGAAGGCGATGGTGCGGGAGCCGGCCGAGCGTTTCCAGAGCGCGCGCGAGATGCTCGAGCACTGGTGGACCGTGATGGCCAGCATCGACGGCGACGACACTACGGACAGACTGCACGCGATCGGGCGCGTGGACGAGTCGTACGCCGGGTTGCGCCCGACGTACGCCCAAAATGCGCCCCCACTCCCATCCCCTGTCCACGGGACCGCGCCGCCGCTGCCATCGCTCGCGCACTCCGCGGATCACGAGGACCAGACGATCCGACGACCGGCGCCTGCATCGACGACGGCGATCTCGCGGCCGGTGCCCTCCGAGCACACGCTGCACGATCTGCGCGTGCCGGCGCTGTCCTCCGTCGAGGACGTCGGGCCCGCCACCGTCCCATTCCCATTGCACGGTGGTTTCCCGACCCCCGGTGACCCGCCTCCCACGCCGACCGCGCACGCCGGTGACGGCTCGGAGGTCGATCCGTTCGACCTCCCGACGCGCAACGATCCGAACCTCCGGAAGCTCGTCGAGCGCGAGCTCGAGCTCCAGCGGGCGCGTCGCCGAGACCGCGGGTGACGCGGGGTTTCGAGCCTTCGAGCCGCGGTCGCTAGGAAGTCGCTAGGAAAGAGCGGCCTCGATCGGGTAGAGCCGAGCCGCGTGACTGAGCCGAGCCGGATGTCGCCCGCCCGCCTGGACGACGGTTCGGGCGCTCGGTTCGCCGGATCGGCGAAGGCCGGAGCACGTCGAAAATACCGTGCGGCGCGGTTGTCTGCAACCAGAAGCGAGTTCCGTGCCGTCGGGCGTTGACGCCGCTACCCGTGTGATTAGCTTGGCCGCGACTGCGAGACTGAAGACAACCAACGCTGACATCCCGTTCGCGCAGAAGCGGGTGATGTCATTCTGAGCCCGCTCGGCGCCGGACGCGACTATGTTCGGCGCCTCGAGCTGGGGGCTTTTTTTTGGAGGCGAGAGGACCATGGGCAAGATCATCGGAATCGACCTCGGCACGACGAACAGCGTCGTAGCCATCATGGAGGGCCGCGAGCCCAAGGTGATCGTCAACGAGGAAGGGTCGCGCATCACGCCGAGCGTCGTCGCTTGGGACGAGAAGGGCGAGATCCTCGTCGGTCAGATCGCCAAGCGCCAGGCGGTGACGAATCCGGAGAACACGCTCTTCAGCGCCAAGCGGTTCATCGGTCGTCGCTTCGAAGAGGTCAACGAAGAGGTCAAGCGCGTTCCGTACAAGCTCTCTCGCGGCGACAACGGCGACGCGGCCTTCGAGATCCGCGGCAAGAAGACCACGCCGCAAGAGGTCAGCGCCAAGATCCTCCAGAAGCTCAAGAAGGCGGCCGAGGACTACCTCGGCGAGAAGGTCAGCGAGGCCGTCATCACCGTCCCCGCGTACTTCAACGACGCCCAGCGCCAGGCGACGAAGGACGCCGGCAAGATCGCCGGGCTCGAGGTGAAGCGCATCGTCAACGAGCCGACGGCCGCGGCCCTCGCGTACGGCCTCGACAAGAAGAAGGACGAGATCATCGCCGTCTACGACTTCGGCGGCGGTACCTTCGACATCTCGATCCTCGAGGTCGGCGACAACGTCGTTCAGGTCATCTCGACCAACGGCGACACGCACCTCGGCGGTGACGACATCGACAACCTGATCATCGACTGGATGATCGCCGAGTTCAAGAAGGCCCAGGGCATCGATCTCGGCAAGGACAAGATGGCCCTCCAGCGCCTCAAGGAGGCCGCGGAGAAGGCGAAGATCGAGCTCTCGTCCGTCCAGGAGACGAGCATCAACCTGCCGTTCATCACCGTCGGCCCCGGCGGCCCGGTGCACCTCGACATGCGCATGTCGCGCTCGAAGCTCGAGCAGATGATGTCGCCGCTGATCGAGCGCTCGATGGAGCCGGTCAAGAAGGCGCTCCAGGATGCGAAGAAGCAGCCGAAGGACATCGCCGAGGTCGTCCTCGTCGGCGGCTCGACGCGCATCCCGCTCGTCAAGGAGACGGTCAAGAAGTTCTTCGGCAAGGATCCGCACCAGGGCGTGAACCCGGACGAGGTCGTCGCGATCGGCGCCGGCGTCCAGGCGGGCGTCCTCTCCGGCGACGTGAAGGACATGGTCCTCCTCGACGTCACCCCGCTCTCGCTCGGCGTCGAGACGCTCGGCGGCGTGATGACGGTGATGATCGCGCGCAACACGACCATCCCGACCCAGAAGAAGGAGATCTTCTCGACGGCGACCGACAACCAGCCGTCGGTCGAGGTCCACGTCCTCCAGGGCGAGCGCACCGAGGCGCGCTACAACCGCACGCTCGGCAAGTTCCACCTCGAGGGCATCATGCCCGCGCCCCGTGGCATGCCGAAGGTCGAGGTCACGTTCGACATCGACGCCAACGGCATCCTCTCCGTCCACGCGAAGGACACCGCGACGGGCAAGGATCAGAAGATCACGATCACGGCGAACTCGGGCCTCAACGAGCAGGACATCGAGAAGATGGTCGCCGAGGCGGCCTCGCACGAGGCCGAGGACAAGGAGCGCCGCGAGCAGATCGAGCGCCGCAACAAGCTCGACAACCTCTGCTACACGCTCGAGAAGACGATCTCCGAGAACAAGGAGAAGCTCCAGGCCTCGGACATCTCGACGCTCGAGGGCCTCATCAAGGACGGGCGCGCGGCGGTCGAGAAGCAGGACGACGCGCAGGTGAAGGACGTCCTCGAGAAGCTCGAGAAGGAGGCTCACCGCCTCGCGAGCGTCATGTACCAGGGCGGTCCGGGCGCCGCTGGTCCGGGCGCTCCGCCGGGCGGCGAGGCTGCTCCCGAGGCGGGCGGCGAGAAGAAGAAGGACGTCATCGACGCGGAGTTCGAAGAGACGAGCTCCTGACGGACCGCCCCGGCGAGTGCTCGGAGCTTCGGAGCGCTGGAAGCTCGCCTCTCGCCTCGGCTGACGACTGACGCGAACGAAGGCGGCTCGACCCGAGAGGTCGGCCGCCTTCGTCTTTTGCGCGCGCGCATCATGGGCTGGTGATGCCCTGCGAGGGCAAGTCCCGCCGAGTCCTGACCGAAGCGCGCGAGTCCTCAGGCGGAAGAGTGGTGGGTCGGCGTCTTCCTTTTGCGAGAGCGCCGTCGCTCGTCGAGCACGATCACCGTCGTCGGCTGCATCGGCGGCCGCCTCTCGAAGACCACGACCCGATCGCGTCCGGTCTGCTTCGCAATGTAGAGCGCGCGGTCGGCGGCTTCGAAGAGCTGGTGCGGGCGGGGTAGGTCGATCGCGACGAGGTCGCAGACGCCGATCGAGACGGTGAGGAGCTTGGAGATCGGAGCGCCAAGAGCGCGGCGTCGCTCGGCGATGGCGGAGCGGATGCGCTCGGCGACGATGCGTGCCTCCGACGCGTGGGTTCGCGGGAGGAGGATCGCGAACTCGTCACCTCCGACCCGAGCCGCGACGTCGCGCGAGCGACACGTCTCCCTGAGGACATCGCCGACGAGCGCGAGCGCGACGTCACCGGTCATGTGGCCGCCGACGTCGTTCAGCTTCTTGAGGTTGTCGACGTCGATCATCAGGAGCGAGAGCGGCATCTTCGCCCTCGCCGCGCGATCGACCTCGTGCGAGAGGCACTCCTCCAGGTGGCGCCGATTGCCGACCTTCGTGACCGGGTCGCATCGCGCTTCGTCCGAGAGCCGATCGACGCGCTGGCCGAGCACCCAGCCGGTGAGCAGGAAGCCGAACGCGACGAGGAACCCCACGCCGATCAACGTCGTCTCGAACGGCAGCCACCATGAATGGGAAAGGGCGCGGGCGAGCGCCGGTGTGCCGAGACCCGCTGCGAGTGCGAGCGCGACCCCTGCAATGGCAAACCGGTATCGGGCACGAGCTCCGGCGTGTGGATGGGGCTCCTCGATGGGCGTCCCGGGCGTGGCGGGCTTCATCGAAAGCGATGCGATGAAAGGCGCGTGCCACACGCGTCATCGACAGCCCATTCGAGCCCTCGCGGCTTGGGGCCCTCGCACCAAGGCTCTGCTTCGATCGCGGGGTCGACCTGCCAGCGTCTTGCCACGTCTTGTCACGCTAGAGTCGCTCACCCGTGCTCCGGCGCCACGCCGGGGGCGTTTGGCTCATCGCGAGCACGGCCACGGATCGAGGCTTCATCCTAGTGTGATCGCGCGTACGTTCGGCTTCCGCGGCCGACGACGGCAGCGTTCGCGGCAAGAGGGATCGAGGTGTGCTTGTCGTGACGCGGAGTGCGGCATGCGGCTTCGTCCGTTCGATCAGTGCGTGGCGGTCACGCGGTCGATTTTCATTCTTAGCCGCCACAGGAAGCACGACTGATGACGAGCCCGGCTGCGATGATGATCGAGCGACTCGCGAAAGGTCGGCCTCAGGAGTCGCCGCGCCATTCGGTGCCCCTCGACATCCTCGTGGTCGACGACGACCAGACGACCCGGCTCAGCCTTGCGTATTCGTTGAGCGACGCGGGGCACCACGTGACCGAGGCTTGCGATGGCGAGGAGGCGATCGCGCTCGCATCGGAGCGCACCTTCGACGTCGCCCTGCTCGATGTGCGCCTCCCCAAGGTGGATGGTCTCACGATCTTCCGGCGTCTCCGCCTGCGCGCGCCGGCTACCGCCGTGATCCTGATGACGGCGTTCGCGACGATCCCCGATGCCGTCGCGACGCTCCGCGAGGGGGCCTACGACTACGTCACCAAGCCGATCGACCCCGAGGAGCTCACGCTCAGGGTCATCGGTCACATCGCGGAGCACGTCTCACTCAAGCGAGAGCTCGAGGAGGCTCGGCGTCTCGTCGCCAGCCGCGACGCCGGCTCGCCCATCGTCGGTCATACGCCCGCGATGATCCGGCTCGTCGAGCGTGTGAACACCGTCGCCCAGAGCGATGCGCCCGTGCTCGTCTGCGGAGAGAGCGGCACCGGCAAGGAGCTCGTCGCCCACACGCTCCATGCTCGCGGCCCGCGAAAGGTTGCGCCCTTCGTCGCGCTCGAATGTGCGGCGTTTCCCGAGAACGTGATCGATGCCGAGCTCTTCGGCGAGGAGCGCGGCGGGATCACGACGTCAGCGCGGTGGCATCGTGACGGCCGGTTCCGCGCGGCCGACGGCGGGACGCTGATGCTCGGCGAGGTCGCGGCCCTTCCTCTCTCGACACAAGCGAAGCTCCTCCGCGTGCTCACGGAGGGCCTCGCCCGACCGGAGGGGGGAGGAGAGCCGGTCCCGGTCAACGCTCGCATCGTGTCGACGACGCAGATCGATCTGAAGAAGCTCGTCGCGGAGGGGAAATTCCGCGACGATCTCTACTTCCGGCTCAACGTCCTCGACCTCCACATCCCGCCGCTCCGTGAGCGGAAGCCGGACATGCCGCTGCTCCTCGCGCACTTCCTCCGTCGCTTCTGTCCGGGGCGAGTCCCGCCCGGGATCGGACCACGGGCTTGGGAAGCGCTGATGGCGTATCCGTTCCCGGGCAACGTTCGCGAGCTCGCGCACGCCGTAGAGCGCGCGGTGGTGCTCGCGCGCGGCGGAGAGATCGATCTCGACCATCTCCCCGAGGCCATCGTCGGTCGCGGCCCCGAGGCCACCGACGCGAGGGACGCGACGATCGAGCCGCTCGGCGTCGCGGCGAAGTCCTTCGAGAAGCGGCACATCACGAACGCGCTCCACCTCGTGGGCGGGGAGCTCGCGACCGCCGCCGTGCTCCTCGGGATCTCGGTGAGGACCCTCCGCCAGCGGATCGCGCGCCACGGGATCTCCATCCCCCGGACGACGCGCAGCGGACCCTAGCTGACGCGAGCTGACCCTGGGAAGTGGCCGCGCTATGTGGTCGTAATGGCAAGCAAGGGCCGTCCCTACCGTACGTTCGTCTTCGATGGCTTCGAGATCCTCGTGGGCCGCGGCGAAGACGACAACGACCACCTCACGTTCGACGTCGCCAAGCCCAACGATGTCTGGCTGCACGTCGGTGGAGGCACGCCGGGCAGCCACGTCGTCATCCGCAATCCGGCCGAGGTCGACGTCCCGCGCCCCGTCATCGAGCGCGCCGCGGCGCTCGCCGCCTGGTACTCGAAGGCGCGCGCCGCGAGCTCGGTCGACGTGCACTACTGCAACGCGTCGCAGGTATCGAAGCCGCGCGGCGCGCCCGCAGGCCTCGTCGAGCTCGCGCGATGGAAGAACATCAAGGTGAAGCCCGCCGCGACGTCCGACGCCTGATCGGACGATCGGTGCCGGACGTGACGTCGATCAGTGGGACGTCGGCGGCGCTGCTCCCGCGGTCTCGCCGCCCTTGGGGAAGACCAGCGTGAACGTCGTGGAGCCTGGCTTCGAGTCGACCTCGATCTGCCCGCCGTGCGCGTCGACGAGGCCCCGCACGATGGCGAGGCCGAGGCCCGCCCCGACCCGTTCGGCCCGCTTGGCGTGCCACGTGCGGTCGTAGAGGTGCGCGAGCGTCTCTTCGGAGATGCCGGGCCCGTGATCGGTCACCGAGAAGCGGATCGTGCCGTCGCGCTCCTTCTCCTCGAGCGAAATGACGCCGCCGTCGGGAGAGAAGCGGACGGCGTTATCGAGGACATGCGCGAGCGCGCGAAGCACACGCTCGCGGTCGCAATGAAGGGGCGGGCCCGGCTCGGGGCGGCTCACGGTGATCTCGATGTTGCGCGCGAGCGCGTTCGGTCGAGCTCCCTCGGCTGCCGTCTCGAGCATCTGCCCGCTGTCGTGGACGCCGAGCCTAAGCTCGACCGCGTCGGCCTCGACCTCGGAGAGATCGCCGAAGTCACGGACGAGCCGCTCCATCTGCTTGCACGAACGCAGGATGGCCTGGAGCACGCGTCGCGACCGACCGCTGGCCTCGTCCTCGGGCGTGGTCTGGAGGACGAAGTTCGCGCCCATGGTCACGGCGGCGAGCGGCGCGCGTAGGTCGTGGCAGATGGCAGCGAGGAGGGGGTCGCGGCCCCGCGGCTTCTTCGGGGAAGCTCCGCCGGGCGGGCTCGGCCCCGCGCCTGCGGCCTCGCCCTGCGCGGACGGGGCCTGGCCCGGAGGCCCGGCCGCGCTCATTTCGGCCCTTGGCACACTGCTCCTCGTACGCATCGCCACCAACCTAGGTACGCGTGCGAACGTGTCGATGCGCCTCTCGTTCGCGGGGCACTTCGTCCCGCTCTTGTGGAGGAGAGCGCTCCGAGCTATGAGTGAACCCCTCGCGCCCGTAGCTCAGCTGGATAGAGCGACGGCCTCCGGAGCCGTAGGTCGCAGGTTCGAATCCTGCCGGGCGCGCTGAAAACACAGGGGCTTCTCCGGTCCCCTTCGAGCGAATGGGCACCGCGGCTCGCCGGACACCGGTTGGGCTCGCAGTGCTCCGAGACGGGGAACGCGAGCTCCTCTTCTCCAGGCCTCGTCGATCGGGGCGTCCTCGAAGCATCGAGCAACATTCCGGGCATCGCGTCCGCCACGCGATCTGCGTCCGGTGCACCACTACGCGCAAGCGAACGCACGATGGCGTCCCGGTCCTGACCGGCAGCGCCCCCGATACCGGAGGTGCTCATCTTCCGAGGCGCGACCCGCACGGGAGCGGGCGGTCGCGCCTGAGACTCATGTCAGCTCGCCCGGATTCCTAGGTGGTTCAGTAACGGAAGCGAACCACAATCCTGGAATCACCGCACCACACCTCGAACAGCGGGACGGGTCCGTCGCGATCTCGATCGCTCGCCAGTCGCGTCGTGCAATGAGCACGTCATGGCACGACGGACAGCGGGTGTTGGAGAGCTCCGAGGTCGTCCCATCCACATTGCCCACGTAGACGAAGCGCAGCCCCTTCGCGTACGCGACTCCAGCGGCGGAGATGAGTGCGCCGGCGCTCGTCGCTGGACGGTCGCGCATTCGATAGCGCGGCTGGAATGCGTTGAGGTGCCATGGGATCGACGGATCGATGCTTGCGAGTGTGGTGGCGAGGGAACGAAGCCCTCGGAGGTCATCGTTGAAGGCAGGCACCACGAGCGTGACTACCTCGACCCAGTACCCGAGATCCTTCGCCATGCGGATGCCTGAAAGCACGGGCTGAAGGCGACCTCCGAGTGCGTGATACTCCTCCTCGCTATGTCCCTTCAGGTCGACCCGGTACACGTCCGTAACGGGTCGCAGGAACCGGAGTACCTCGGGGGTAGCGTTCCCATCGGTGATCATCGCCGTGAGGAGCCCGCGTTCCTTCGCGCGCTCGAATACGGTGCGCACCCACTCGGCTGCGATTGCCGGCTCGTTGTAGGCGGCGCAGAGAACCCGGCAACCCGCAGCTAGGGCTCGCTCGACGAGCGCATCCTCACCGATGTCCTCGGGGAATTCCTGCGAAGTCCCTTCCCGCAAGGCTTGGGAGAGTCGCGCGTTGTGACAGTACGGGCAACGGAGGTCGCAACCGTACATGCCAAAGGTCAGCGAGAGAGTGCCCGGGGCGACGTGATAGATGGTGTTCGTCTCGACGGGCCGAACGTAGGTCCGGGCGACATATCCAAACGGGACGCGCAGCTCGCCATCTTGCTGGAATCGTACACCGCAAGCGCCGGTACGTTGGGATCCGCGGGCGAACACACATGCGTGCGCGCAGGCCGTGCACCGAAGCCCCTTCTCTGTTTCTTCGAACAGCTCGGCGGGCGCCGTGCGCGCGCGAAGCGCTTCGTCCAGCACCGAAGGATGTGACGCGATCGGAAGCCGTCGCTCCCTCCCCCTCGATCGAATCATGCGGCCGACCATTACTCGTAACCGAAGTCTCCTGTCGCCTCTTTTGTCAGAAGCAGAACGGGCGCGCCGTAGGCCGATCATGCTCGCGATGCCGCAATTCTCGTAGGCGCGGCAGAGTGGCGCTCATCATGACCCGGCCCCCGCTCCCGTTGGAGCACCGGTGGGCGTGAGCACTCGCCAAGGATCGCCCGGTCCATTCTAGGGACGGTGTCGATGCCGAGAGCGCCCGTTTGCTTCGCCCAACCTCGCCTGCAGGGACACGAAGATGAAGATCGGTTGATGAAGAACAAATGGCAATGCACGTAGCCATGCCCGCCCACGGCCGATGGGCGGGATGACGGTGAGGTAAAGATCGGGCCGCGGCAGAAGGCTCGGCTCGAGCGAGGTCGAACCACGACCAACGAGCGCACGCGCGCAGTAACGGTTCGCCCACGACCGACTCTCTCGTCGAGGCCCTGGCGCATTGGTTGCAGACAGCGCGCCCACGACCCGTACACGGAGGCAATCATGAACGCGTTCGGCAGTGTTCCTCAACAGACTCGAACGGATGAGGCCTTGTCACAACGTGAGGGCCCCGCTGCGCGTACCATCGAGCGTCAGACGGCCAAACTGCCATCGGACCTCTTCCTCTGGGCAGCCGGTGCAGCGGTCATCGCCTCGCTCGTGCTCGAGGTAGCGGGCATGCGTCGCGGCGGCGTTCGAAACCGCTTCTCGAAATACACGAATGGCTCCCGGGCCTCTGCTCCGCTCGCGGGATTCGTTGGTATGTGGGTTCCGTCTCTTCTTCTCCTCGGTGTCTATAACAAGATCGTCAAGGTCGGCGGCAGCGATCGGTCCCGAGGTTGATCTGAAGACACCGCGGCAACGCGAGCGCGTTCCGGGATTCTCAACGCGATGTGAAAAGCCAGTGTCGGCGGCGCAGCGGCCCGTCCCGGAGCGCGCTCTTTTCCTTCTCGGTCTTCAGCTGTCCCCGCTGTGACGCTCCGATCGCGGAGCGAGCTGGCGCTTCGCGTCGGCGACCCGTTGCGCGCTCTCCTCCGCTGCGCGTGTGAGCTCCTTCGCACGCTCGATCGCGGCGCGCGCTTGCTCCTCAGCCTCCATCGCGGCCTTGTGGCGCTTCTCGGCCTCGCGCTCCGCCGCACGGACAGCGGCGACCGCCTCCTTTTCGGCGCGCTCGGCGGCCTGACGCTCCGCGCGCTCTTCTGCGAGCGCTCTCTTCTGCGCAAGGGCCTGGGCTCGACGCTCGGGCCGTTCGCGCGCCTCCTCTCGCTTCCGCGCCGCCGCCTCCGCGCGCCGGCTCGGTCCTGCCCCTGCGGCGGATCGGTCGGCCCGCGCTTTCTTCGGCGGAGGGCTCGGGACCTTCGGCCGCGGTCCGCTGGGGAGCGGGCCCGCGAAGCCAGCAACCGCTTCGGGCGCCTTCTCGAGACGACCTTCCTCGAGCTGTGCGCCGATTGCAGGGTCCACGAGCGCCGCTTGCAGCGCGGAGGCGATCGCGTTTAGATGACCGCTCGGCTGGACACCGAGCTCCTTCATCAGATCGGCAGTTTGTCGCGTGAGCCCGCCGACGACCTTTCGCTGTCGCTCGATCGACTCGCGGAATGAGCCGCTCGCCTCCCCGCGGAGGGGCTTGCGCTGCTCGCGTGCTAGCTCGCGGCCGACATCGACGAGCTCGGCGATGTCGTCGGGGTACCGCCGGGCGAGCTGGTTGAGCACCCAGGCGATCGTCATCGGCTTGCGGCGGGCACGTACGGCCGACGCAGCTTCGTCGTTGCCCTGCGCCTTCAGCTCCTTCGCGATTGCGTCGCGCTTCTTCGTGAAGTCGCGTGGAGCCATGCTGTAGAGTTCCTCGAGCGCCTGCTCCACGAGTGCGCTTCCCTCACCCATGAGCCGAGGAGGTGCAACGGACGTTCCGCGCCTGCTTGGTGATGGTTCATCCCAGAGCGGCGAGCAATGGGCGGGAATGACCCGAAAACGATGTAGACCAGGGCGAGTGGGGCGTGGTCAGGCGTGCTGGTGACTCTGCGGCCCCTCCTGCTCACCGCTCGTGCCGAGCGCGCTCGGCTTCGTCGGCGCTTTGATCTCCTCAACGGCCTTGGTCGCGGCTTCTCGCGCTTGCGCAAGGTCCGCCAAAGAGATCATGCCGACCAACCTCTTGTTTCGGTTGACCACGATGAGCCTTTGGATTTGGCCGGTACTCATCTTCTCCACCGCCTCGTCGATCGGGACGTCCTCGAAGCACCAAGCAACGTCGCGTGTCATCGCGTCCGCGACCCGGTCCGCGTCCGGTGCGCCCCCACGTGCGAGGGAGCGCACGATGATGTCCCGGTCCGTGATCATTCCCACGATCCGGCCCTCCGAGCAGACAGGCAGCGCGCCGATACCGAAGGTGCTCATCTTTCGAGCGGCGTCCCGCACGGTTGCCTCTGGATCGATGACGCGGACCTTTCTATGCATCAGATCTGAGAGTTGCATGGCGACCTCCGCCCCGCGTTCGTGCAGGCCGCATACCAGACTTCGGCTGGCGTCTGCGGGTCGGTTCGCGAGTCGAACTAGGTTCCTCGGAGGTCGAGCCATCCTCGAGACACACAGAGCCGTGCGCACAGGCCGTTCGACCGAGCTCCCTTCTCGGAGCCCTTCAGCCTGCCGCGCCGGCGATGGCAACCTGTGCCGCCATGTCTCTCATGCGCGCGCCGCCGAAGAACTGCTGGCGCTCCCTGCTGAGGGATGGGGCGCGCTGCTCCAGGTGGCACGAAGCCTGCTCGACATCGTCGACGACGAGGAATTTGCCAGCGCCTCGCCGGGAGCGTGATCGATGACGACATGGCCGACTCCGGCTCGACCCGAAGAACCCGAGAAGCCACGGCCACCCCCTTCGCCGGAGCCTTCTCCTACGCCCGCACCCCCGGAAGAGGTGCCCGGTCCGACAAGATATCCGATCCATCCACCGATACCGGAAGAGCCCATTCATCCGGATCTTCCTGAGCAGCCGATCTTCGGTTGAGGACGCTTGATGGGCTCCCTTTGGTGAGCTGATGCCGGATTACGTGAGCTCCTCGGGCGCGCGCGCGCTTGGTGTGAAGAGCACCTCGTAGGTCCGCGCCTTCGGTCTTCGCGAGCTCGCAGCTGGTCTCGGTTTGCTCTTGCGTGCCGCGTAAGGGGACGTTGGCCGTGGGGGCGACATGTTCGCCATGAGCATCGTCGTCCGAGGTGCGCCTTTCCCACGCAATCCGAATCCCACGCAATCCGAAGCCTCAGTACGCTGCTCTGGCGGATGCCATGCCACGCCAGCCCGCCGTTGACGTTGGGCTGCGGCAGAGGCTCGGCCTGCACCGATGACCGCACGTAGACGCGAATCGACCCACCTCTCGTCGGCAGAGAAGCGTGTAGTGCCGCGCCCAGATCCCGACGAGGCCGCTCCACTTCCGATCGAGCACGACCGCGTGCTCGTCCTCCAGCCGGCGGGCACAACGACTGCTTTGTCTGCAGACGGCAAGAGGCGTGAGCGAATGGCGCGAGCGCGAGGCCGGAGAGGATCAGGTCGCCATGGGAACCATCATCGGCACATCACAGGATGTCATCAGCTTCTTGAAGGAACAGCACAAGGAGGTGAAGACATTGCTCTCGGCCGTGGGCTCGACCAAGGGAGAGGAGCGCAGCAACGCCTTCTATGAATTGAGAAGACTGCTCGCTGTCCACGAGACGGCCGAAGAGGAGGTCGTTCATCCGGCCGCCCGGCGCTCGCTCCCCGATGGAGAAGCGATCATCGAGGCTCGCCTGGCCGAGGAGAACGAAGCGAAGAAGGCTCTCGCGGAGCTCGAAGAGCTCGACATCGATTCGACCGAGTTCGAGTCGAAGTTCGCGACGCTTGCGAAAGACGTGATCGCACACGCCGACGCGGAGGAGCGCGAAGAGTTCGCGCGCCTTGCCATCAAGCTGGAGCCCGAGCGCCTCGACCGCATGCGAAGAGCCGTCGAGCTCGCAGAATCCGTCGCCCCGACGCGGCCCCACCCAGGAGTCGAGTCGCAAGTCGCGAACATCTTCGTCGGCCCCTTCGCCGCGATGGTCGATCGCGCTCGCGACGCCGTGATGGGGAAGCACTGACACCAGCGCTCCCGGAGGTGCCAGCCGAGCGCGTCGCCATTTGCCTCAGCGCACGTCGCGAGTGAGCCCGGCTGGCCGTTCGGCAGCTCGCGCGAGAATTCGGACGCAGGCGCCGCGTGCGCTCAGTCGTGCCGCTGCAGCGAGCGCATCTTCGTACGTCGGATACACGTCCGCCGCCGAGCCAATCGCGCGCACGAGCCAGACGTCGCCCACGGGCATCACGTAGTACACGGTGTCTCGCCTCATTCGCCCCTCCAGACCCTCACGCATGCACGCGGCGCGCGAGCGTGCCCGATCGGGCGTGAGCAGGCCAGTGCAACCTCGAAAAAGTGATCGTGAGAGTGAGATCCGATGTCCCTGTGGATCAGCGGCACGGGTCAGGAAGCAGAAGGTCGCCTCAGAGCGTCTGGTCACGCCGCTTCTTTCTTTGATGCTCCAGGGCATCGAAGTCGACGTCCGATGAGAGGCGAACATCGCCCCCGAGCACCGTCCGGATGTGAGAGAGCGCTCCGCGCGCAAGAGGCGGCGAGTTGGCGGCAGTGCAGTCGCGAGGAACGACGAGCCGGTAGCCGCGCATGCGGGCATCGTTGGCCGTGAAGAGCAGACAGATGTTGGCCGCAAAACCGGTAAGGATCAGCGACTGGATGCCCAGATGGCGAAGGAGCAACTCGAGCGGAGTCGAATAGAAGCCGGAGTGCAGCGGCTTCAGGATGAAGTAGTCGCCTGGTAGCGGTCGAAGTCGTTCGCAGACGTCCCGTCCGGGGAGGCCAGGCTTCGTGCACTCGCGGATGGTCGTCGCGAAGTCCGAGCGCCAGCGACCGAAGTTGTCGTTGACGTAGATGATAGGCAAATGCAATTCACGAGCGCGTCGGCAAAGAGTGTCGATCCGGATCGACGCCCGACGCGCGCCTCGAATCAACGCGCTCGCGCCCTCGAAATCGAAAGCGTTGATGACGTCGATGAGGAGCACGGCAGTGCGGCGGCCAGCTCGGTGTTGCGACGCGCTCACGACGTTCGCCCGAAAGAAGTGGACTCGTTCATCGCTGCGAGCGGAGCGCGGGGGTCGAAGCCTAGGTGGCGTGCGCCTCGCCGGGTTCGAATGTGGCTGCTTCTCGCTGCGCCTCGGCGAGAACGCCATTCGTCATCCAGCGGCGTACGGACTCGAGATGCTCCTCTTCCTCGTCCAGCGCGGCGCTGAACGCCGTGACCATCTCGTCCTGGCCCATGCTGCCGGCCAGCTGGATGAGGAGAAGCCAGCCGTCGTTGTCGGCGAGCTCGGCGATGTGGATGGCGTGGAGCGAATGCAAGATGGACGTGCGTGGGTCCGCGATGACCTGCAGCAGGCCCATCGACGCGACTCCGTCGACGTCTGCCGATGGCGTCTCTGCGGTCGGGTCTCCCCCCAGGCGCTCGATCGCAGCTGCGACGAGCTGCATGTGAGCCCTCTCCTCGTCGTGAAACCGACGTACCTCCTCGAGGGGGAGCTTCTCTGTAGCGGGCATAGCTTCCATCTTGGCGATTAGCGCTTCGTAGAGCCGCGTGCCGGTGCGTTCGAACGCCAGACGTTCGCTGAGCTTGTCGAGCAGCACTGCGGGCCGTTTCCCGGAGAGCAGCTGGCCAGCTGACAGGACCGCACCCTTGACGGAAGTCGGCGGCGGAACGGTGCCGATTGGCTCCGCGTCCCGGACGTAATCCGCTCTCACTCTCGCCATCCCGGACCCATCGATACCTGCAAGAGGGACCCCTTCTTCGGCGCCCTGGATGCTTGCCTTTGCGGCGAGCGGAGAGGTCCCGATGCCCGTTCGATTCAAACCCATCTCGATGCCCGTCTTCATGGCGCACCAACCTCCTGCTGAGTCGCCTTCGCACGGCCGTCCGAAAGCTCGGTTCCCGGGCGCCAGCGGTATCCTGCGGCAACGAGCTCCGAGGGTGAACCCTCCGAGTTCATCTGGTCTCGATAGATCACGGACGGAGAATCCGCGCCCTCCTGCGACTTGTCGACGAACTGCGTGCCCCGCGCTCGAAGGTCCACCTCGCCGGCGAGCGTCTGGCGCACGAACTCGCGATGGCTCTCGAACGCGATCGGCTCGGGGACGCTCTCGGGGAGGACCTCGGCAGGGTCACGACGCTCGAGCGCCTTGAAGAGCTCCATCGTCGCGTGGAGCTGTCCGAGCTCGTAGTCGACGAAGCGTGTCCAGATCTCTCGGACACGCGGGTTCGACTCCGACTCGGCGCACGAGTAGTAGTTGTAGACCTCGGTCGCTTGCATGAGCATCCAGCGCTCGAGCGGCGACTCGTTCGGATCCATGAGCGAGCCGTACTGGGTGACGTGCTGCTCCTCGATCGCTGAGATCTCGGCGTAGAGCTGACGGGCCAGCGGATCCGCGAAGAGCGGACCGATGTTCATGTAGTAGTCCTCGGTCTGGAACTCCGCGCCCGTCAACGTGATGGCGTGCAGCTTGGTAAGTGGAGCCGCGGTCGTGCGGTCGTAGTGCTCGCGCAGGTCATCCTCCGGCGCTCGATGCTCGACCGCCGTCGGTCGACCCGGTCGAATGTCCGTATAGCTCTGAAGGATGTTGTTCGCGTCCTTGCCCTCGAGCCGGTCGAGCAACGCAGAGAACCGATGCATGTGGTCGAAGTCTTCGAGGAGGCCGAAGCGGTAGACCTGGGCGAGGTATGGATCGGGCTCGTGCTGTGCGACGCTCGCCGTGACCTCGATCGCGACCTGCTCGTAGGCGATGGTCGTCTCGAGCGGTGAGAGGTCTGGCGGGAGCAGCCAGTTCACGAGCGTCTGCTGGTGCTTCTCGATCCGTCGCATCTGAGCGAGCGGCCGGCGAAGATCGTCGTTCATCCAGCTGAGCGGATGCCCGAGCCGGAGCGCGAACGTCTCGAGCCCGTTCATCAAGATGATGCGGACGCGAGTGAAGGCGTCGTCATCGAGCTTGCTGATGGGCGTGCGCACGAGATCGCGCCACGTGAACACCTGCCGCTCGAGCGGAACACCTCTTTCGTGGAAGATGTCTAGAGCCACGGTGGCCTCCTTCGGAGCTGGACTTGTCAGGGCTGCGGTCCATCAGCGAGCATTCGCCATGCCGCGCGGTGGTCGGCATGGCGACCTCCCAGAGCTCGCCGAGGCACCACGCGACCGTACGGCTCACGACGAACGGAACGCCCTATCTCCCCCGAGAGGCGAACAACCTGGTCCCTAGCTCGGAGACGTGAAGGGGACCGCCGGTCTCGCCGACATGCCATGGCGTGCTGATGACGACGACACGTGGCCCTCCGAGGAAGAGGAGGAGGGGCTTCAGGAGCGTCGCGCTTGGATTGTCGATCCATGCGCTGGACCAATGTGTCGGAATCATCTGAGGAACGACCACCGCGACGTCGCGGGTCGGATCCTCGTCCTGAATTCTTAGGACGAAGTCGAGAATCGGGGCGAAGAGCTCACGATACTCGGACGTCAACACGACGAGACGAGGTGCCGGTACGTCGGGGCGCGCAGCCGGTGTCTCGGTCAGATCGCGCCAATGGGCCGACAGGTCATCCTGCCGGCGCTCCGAAGTGAGCACCTGGAGGACGGAGACGTCGTTGGAGAGCGTCGTTGCCAGTTGGAGTGCCCGTTGGGCGGCTCGATCCCATCGCCGAATCGGCACGACGACATGAGGCGTCGGCAGTGGCCGGAGATCGATCGGGCCTGCGAGCGCGACCTCCCGGTCGAGCATGTCGTAGTGGCGGCGCACTCGGACGAAGATGCCGCGCAGGCCGAGGATCAAGACGATGCTGAGCCATGCGCCTTCCCCCAGCTTCGCGATCGTGACGACGACGAGCGTGACTCCGGTCGCCAGCGCGCCGGTCGCATTCATGAGCACGCTCCTTCGCGCCGCCCGCTCGTTCGGGCGTCGACGCCAATGCTGCACCATCCCGACCTGTGAGAGGGTGAACGAGGCGAGCGCGCCGATCGCGAACAAGGGGTTCAGGCGATCGGTGATCCCTTCGAAGACCACGAGTAGGAGACCTGCCATGAGCGCGAGCACGACGATTCCGTGCGAGAAGACTAGTCGCCGGCCTCGGTGCGCGAACGACTCCGGCAGATGGCTGTCGAGCGCCAAGAGTCGGCAGATGCGAGGGAAGTCCGCGAAGCTCGTGTTGGCAGAGAGAGCGAGGATGGAGACGACCGCGGCCATCGTGAGGTGGTAGAAGAACCCGCGCCCCGATACCGCTCCGACGATCTGAGAGAGCACGCTTTGATAGCCGGGCTCGCCAGGCGGCGTCGCGGTGGTCTCGTAGATGCTGCACAAGACGGCGACTCCGAGCAGCAACGTGATCAAGATTGCCGTGATCGCGGTGAGCGTACGCCGCGCGCCGAGCACGCTCGGAACGCGGAAGATCGGTACGCCGTTGCTGACGGCCTCGATCCCGGTCATCGCCGTGCTGCCGTTGGCGAATGCCCGAACGAGTAGCCACGCGCTCACCGGCATCGTTGCTTCGGTGACACGAGCGGAGGGGGCAACGGGGCTAGGATGCCAATCCGCGCCGATCGCCCGGACGACTCCGACTGCAATCGTCGTGAGGAGGCAGCCGACGAACAAATAGGTCGGGAAGAGCAAGATCGTGCTCGTCGAACGGACGCCCCGCAGGTTGACGAGCGTCAGGAGAACGAGCATGGCGAGGCAAAGGGGGAGAGTCCACGGGAGCAATGCCGGAAGCGCCGATACGACCGCGCCGACACCCGCTGCAATGGCGACCGCGACGTTCAGGATGTAGTCGAGCGCGAGCGAAGCCGCGGCGAGCAGACCCGGACCACGGCCCAAGTTCTCTCGCGCGACTGTGTACGCCCCCCGCCGCTCGGGTACGCCGCAATCGTCTGGCGGTAGGAGAGCGAAACGAGCAGGAGCACGATGCAGATGATCAGCGAGAGCGGCAGCACGTAGCGCGCGGACGCGGTGCCGATGACGATCAGGAGCGTGAGCAGAGCTTCGGGGCCGTAAGCGGCGGACGCGAGCGCATCGAGCCCGAGCATCGCCACACCGCGAACGGGTCCGACTTGCTCCGTCCGTTCCGCGCAGTCCGGGATGGGGCTCCCGATGAGCAAGCTGGCCCAGCGATTCATCGGGGGTGCGCTTGCCCTTCACGCCGGGCGCGGCGGTTCATGATGGAGCGAAGCTCCACGAAGAAGCTGGCCGCGACTCCTCCCTGCGTACGCGAGGTTCGAGAGGGCGGAGGCGCGTTTCCTTGCTCGAACACGACGTCTGCATCCTCTGCGGACGAAGCTGCGGCATGGTGGATGCCATGCCGTGGGTTGCGATGTCGGGCGTCGACCCGCATCGGCGCGTGGAACGGGATTCTCGGGTCAGCGATGGAAACCGCGCCTAAGGCGAGCCGTCGTGATGGTGGAACGATAGAGGTGAAGGTCACGTGCGAGCCGACCGCGCTCCGCAGAGCATGAGCTTTGGTCGAACGCGAGCGCGGTCAACGCAGCCCGGAAGGTCGCGTATGCGACCGTCCAAGCGTCGATGCGAGCCCGGGCGTCGTCGCCGGAGAGCGCTGCGTAGCGATTCAGGAGGTGTTCGCACGCATCTTCCGCGAGCCGCCATTCGACCATCGCGCCGGCGAGGTCCCATGCGATGTCGGTCGGACCGGGGAAGAGATGGTCGTCCCCATGAGCGATCGCATCACACTTGAGGATGGTTCCGTCTGCTCGGCGGAGCCATTCATGAGGTGGCATTCGTCCGTCGACCGTTGCCGCACGCACCATGAGCAGGCGCGGTACGGAGACATCTGCATGACCGAGCACAGCCAGGTTCTTCTCGAGCATCGGGCCGAGGTCTTCCGGGGGCGCCCGGGGAGGGCAGAGCTCCGGCCGCTTCGCGCAGTAGCTCGCCAGATGCTCGAGGAGCGCGAGGTCGAGCTCCCCCGCACGACATGGCGCGCCTTCCCATCGATAGGACACGTAGCCTCGTCCTTCCTCGCGCCAGGGGCCGACGAAGCCGGCTTGGAAGAGTGTTTGGCCGCGTTCGAGAGCGGCGCGTCCAGTCGGGCCGAGCCCCTCGAACTTCATCAACCGAGTGCCGCCGTCGATGAGCGCCTTGCGACGCTCCATCTGAGCGAAGACCGCGGGCCACGACGACTCGTGCTGGAAGGAACGAGCCCGCCACACGCCACCGGACAGAGAGGTCCCGTACACCGGGATGTCGTCTTCCACTGGCGCGACGATGGTGCGGAAGCGACGGAAGCGAGAGGCTGCGTCCGCTGCCGCCAGCTTCGATGCGTCGAACCGGGCGCTCGCCATCAGCACGATTCGGGCATCGGGGATCCCCGCCCGGGCGAGTCGCTCGGCAACAGCCAGGAAGGTGGAGCCGCTCAGGCCAGGACCTTCGTCGACGACCACGGCGAGCGCGTGCTCGGCGCGCGCGCGTTCCACCGCACGCGCTCGAGACGGATCGAGCTCGAGGGTTCGAGCATACGGATGTCCTCCAGGGCGCACGGTACAACGGGCGGCGTGAACGCCACGACCGCGCAGCGCTGACGCGACCACGGCCGAGAGTGTGGCGCCGATGGTACGTATGCCGACGACCAGCGCGCGTTCGCACGGTCCGAGGTCATGCGCCGCGCGGGCATAGCTCGAAGGGTGAAGCGCGTAGAAGGCACATCCCTCTTGGGTCGAAGTCAGCAGCTCTGCGGGGACGTCGAGCTGCTCGAGGACTTGCGCATGGTGCTCGGAGTCCAACGCCTGGCCGAGCAGCGCTGCCGCCAGGCAATCCGTTTCGAGCGCGACGGAGGGCGCCGAACGGTGGCCGGCGTCGGCGAGCGCTGCCTCGAGCTCTCCGCACGCAACGAGGGCATTCGTCGCTGCGGACTCTCGTGCGTTCGAGCTCGGCGAGGTTCCGATGTCGCGCACGAGCTGAACGAGCTCAGAAAGGAGCGTCGGACCGTTTCGGCGTCGCCGACCGTCCCGGTAGACCCACGGAGCGGGACCGCTCGCCATGGCCGTCCGTGAGCAAGACTCGCGCGCGCGTCGTCTCGATCGCGTGGCGATCGATCTCGCGAGCGGCTTTGGCTCGCTCCGTATTCGCGATTCGCGCGTTGCGACACGTTCGCATTCGGCACGATGACGAGGACCACGCGCGCCTTCAAACGCGTGAGCGGCATGGCTCGTGCTCGAGAATTGCCTATGCGTATCGTCGTTTTAGGAGCTGGGTACGTCGGGCTCGTCACCGGAACGGGGCTCAGCGATCTGGGGCACGAAGTCCTGCTCTACGACATCGCAGCGGAGAAGATCGCGAAGCTACGCGACGGACGTGTACCCATCTACGAGCCTGGGCTCGCCGACCTGATCCGGCGCAATCAGCGGAGCGGCCGGCTGTCTTTCGCGAGTGACATCGCCTTCGAGCAAAGCAACGCCGATGCGTGGTTCATCAGCGTCGGCACACCTCCCGGTGCCGATGGGGCTGCCGATGTATCGGCTGTAGTGGCGGCGACGGACACGATCGCTCGCGTCGCGCGAAAAGAGGCGTTCGTCATCGTGAAGAGCACCGTGCCCGTGGGAACCTGTGATCTCGTCCAGGGGAGGCTCGCGGCGGCAAAGGTCTCGCTCGAGGTGGTGTCGAATCCAGAATTTCTCAAGGAGGGAGATGCGCTTTCGGACTTCTTCAAGCCGGATCGCGTGGTCATCGGAGCCCACACCGAGCGCGCTCGCGACTTCGTTCGAGCCCTCTACGCTCCCTTGCAGCTCTCCGGCGAGCGGATCGTCATGACCGACCCGCGCTCGAGTGAGCTCATCAAATATGCCGCCAATACCATGTTGGCGGTTCGCATCTCGTTCATGAACGAGCTCTCGCGCCTGTGTCACGCGACCGGGGCCGACATTCACTGTGTACGTCGCGGAGTGGGTTCGGACGCTCGCATCGGGAAGAAGTTCCTCTATGCGGGGCCGGGCTATGGTGGCTCCTGTTTCCCGAAGGACGTGCAGGCGCTGGCTGCGCTCGCGCGCGCGCATGGCCTTGTGCTGGAGACGGCCGAGGCGGCGCATCGCGCGAACGAAGAGCAGGCGCGATTCGTCGCGCAGCTCGTAGAGACCTCGCTCTCGGGTGTGATGGGCAAACAGATCTCGGTCTGGGGCTGCGCGTTCAAGCCAGAGACGGACGACATCAGAGAGTCGCCCGCCGTGAAGCTGTGCCACACGCTCCTTGCGCGCGGCGCCACGGTCGTCGCGCATGACCCGGAAGCGGGGCCCAATTTCGCAAAGCACTTCGCCGGCAAGGTGACGGTGAAGGAGCGAGAGTACGATGCGCTGAGCGGCTCGCACGCGCTCGTGCTCCTCACGGAATGGCGGAGCTACCGAGCCCCAAGCTTCACCGAGATTCGCCGGCGTCTCGTGCCGTCTCCGACCGGAGCTGCGCCGGTTCTCGTGGACGCGAGGAACGTCTGGCGCCTGGAGGACGTGCTGCGCGCCGGCCTTCGCTATCAGGGCGTCGGTGTGCGCTCGAGAGCGGTCAAGACCCAGCCTTGACGTACGAGGCAGCGGGCACAGCCGTGAGCAAATTCTGCCGAGGAACGCGGAGCTGATCCTGTTCATAAGGATAGGCTCATGTGCAAAACCGGCAGCGGTGAAAGTTGCTGCGTGCGAGAGTTGACCTCGTCACATGGCTCGGCCGACACCACCGGCTTCATCGCCCTTGTTGCGCGCTGTTCATCGTCTCGGTGCCTTCTTCGCGCCCTACGGCGCACGCATCGCGCTCGTGGTCCTCCTGGCGCTCGGGACGTCCGGGCTGGCGGCTCTGGAGCCACTTTTCTACAAGCAGGTATTCGACGCCGTGAGCGTTGGGGGGGACGGCGCTGGACGCGCCCTCCTCTTCATCGCCGTTCTCGTCGTCTTGTTGCTTGCCCGTGAGATGTTGCTGGCGCTTCTCGATTGTTCGATGTGGCGCGTTCGTCTTGCGGTCACGTCCGATCTCCTTCGCGAGACCGTCGGTCGCCTCCACTCTCTTCCGCTCCTGCATCATCGGGAGGAGACCGTCGGTGCGCTCACGACGAAGATCGAGCGCGGGATCTCTGGTTCGGTCACTGCCTTCTCCGACGCGGTGCTGCACGTGCTGCCGTCCATCGTGTATCTCACCGTCTCAGCGGCGATCATGTTCCGCTTGGAATGGCGCCTTTCCCTCGTCGTCCTCTTCTTCGCTCCCATTCCGGCGATCATCGGTGCTCGCGCAGCGAACGAGCAGACCACGCGTGAGCGGAAGCTCATGAAGCGCTGGATGGCGCTCTTCGGCAGGCTCAACGAGGTGTTGTCCGGTATCGCCGTCGTCAAGAGCTTCGTGAGAGAAGAAGACGAGAAGCGTCGCTTCCTCGGCGGTGTGGAGGACGCGAACGCGATCGTCGCGCAAGGCATCATGACGGATGCCTCGACGAATGCGACCAAGGGGGCGGTGATGGCCATCGCGCGCGTGACCGCCATCGCCGTCGGTAGCTACCTCGTCATGGAGCGGGAGATCTCGCTAGGGACTCTCGTCGCCTTTCTCGGCTACGTCAGTGGCGTCTTCCAGCCGGTGCAGTCGCTCACGGGCATGTACCAGTCGCTCTGCAAAGGAACCGTCTCCGTCGAAGCCGTCACGTCGATCCTCGATGCTCACGACTCGCTCCGCGACTCACCCGACGCGCGTGACGTGGGGCCGTTGACGGGTGCGGTGCGATTCGAGCACGTGAGATTCGAATATCGTCCGGGGGTGCCGGTTCTACGGGACGTGAGCTTCACCGTGGAGCCCGGACAGATGATCGCGCTCGTCGGCGCCAGCGGCGGTGGGAAGAGCACCCTCATGGCGCTTCTCCAGCGCCTCTATGATCCCACGCGGGGCAGGATCCTCGTCGACGGTCTCGATCTGCGCGACGTGAAGCAGGGATGTCTCCGGAAGCAAATTGCCGTCGTGCTCCAGGACGGCTGGCTCTTCGACGACAGCATCCGTGACAACATTTCGTTCGGGCGGCCGGAGGCGACGTTTGCTGAGGTCGAGGCCGCAGCGCGTGCCGCGAATGCGCACGAGTTCATCATGCGTTTGCCGGCAGGATACGACACGAAGATCGGCGAGCGTGGGGGGAAGCTGTCGGGCGGAGAGCGCCAGCGGATTGCGATCGCGCGTGCGCTCCTGAAGAACGCTCCCATTCTCGTGCTCGACGAGGCAACGAGCGCGCTCGATGCGGAGAGCGAGGACGCGGTTCGTGAGGCGCTCTCCAGGCTCACGAAGGGCCGTACGACGTTCGTGATCGCTCATCGCCTCACGACGGTGACCGAAGCCGACAGCATCGTCGTCTTCGAAGCCGGGACCATCGTGGAGCAAGGATCGCACGAAGAGCTGCTCCGAGCGGGAGGCCGGTACGCCGGGCTCGTGCGCCGTCAATCGCGCGGGCTCTTCCTCGCCGCCTGAGCGGCCCCGGCCTTCGGCATCGGAACGAGCACCCGAGCTCCCCACGAAGCGAGCTCCACGCTCAGAACGCCGTCACTTGCAGTGAGTGTTTGGCCGCTGAAGGTGTCCTTCCAATTTCGGATCACTTTCAGCGCTTCGGGGAGTCGAACGCGCGCTCGAGCCGTAGTCGAGTCGAACCGCAGCGCGACGATTGCCGTCTCTCCGGGGGCCGCACCCGAGCCACGGCGAAACGCGAGGACGCGATCATCGCGTTCGGTGAGCTCGAGCCGCGCATATTCGTCCGAGCGCAGGGCCGGGAGCGCGCGGCGGACAGCGATCAACGCTCGATAATGGTCTCGTAGCTGGTGGAGATCCTCGCGGTCGAGAGGCGTCTCTCGTGCATAGGGCTCATACTCTGCGCCGCGTTCCTGTCCGGTGAAGAGCGCGGGGATCCCGGGTAGCGTCAGGAGAGCGGCGGACGCGACCCGGGTCATTCCGACGCCGTGCTTCGTGAGGAAGCGCGTGCCCGTGTCGTTGTTCTCGAGAAAGCGCATGGTGGATGAGGGCGACGCACGTACCGCCGCGTCGAGTCGATCCGGAATCCCGTCGGCAGGATGGAAGACTGCGTTCCAACTCCACTCGCCGGGCGTGTCGGTCCAGTCGTAGGCCGCGTCGAAGCCGTGCTCGAGCCAGTAGGGATCACGTGCGGAGGCCTCCGCGAAGAGCAACGCTCGTGGGTCGATGGCGCGGATCTCGCGGCGAAATGCGTCGAAGAACGATGGGGATCGATCCTGGATCGCCCATGCTACGTCGATGCGGTACCCATCGATGCCCGTGTCCTCCAGCCATCGTCGGCCAGCCTCGGTCATCCACCGCGCGACTTCTGCGTTGCGATAGTCGAGATTGGGCAGGTGGCTCCAATCGAAGTAGTGGGTCGGCGCTCCGTCCGGGTCCCTTAGATAGAAGGACCAGTAGTGCGAGGCGCGGCCCATGTCTCGGGCCTCTTGGAAGTAGCGATGGTGGATCGACGTGTGGTTCGGCACGAAGTCGAGCACGATGCGCATGTCGTGGCGGTGCGCGCTGGCTACGAGCTCGGTGAGATCGTCGTGTGTTCCATAGTCGGGGCGCACACGAAGGTAATCGGTCACTGCGTAGCCATAGTCGCGAGGCGCATTCTCGAAGGTCGGCGAGAGCCAGAGGATGTCGACGCCGAGCTCGGCGAGCTCGGGCAGGGCCTCGCGGACGGCTCGGAGCGGGGGAGCACCGTAGAGCGGGGGGATGACCCCGTAGACGACGGCGTCGCGAGCCGCAGGACCGATCGTCGGGCGCTCGGGCCCGAGCCGGGATTGTCGGAGCATTCCGTGGAGCCGCGCGGTGGCGCTGCGGTGCTCGCGACCTGCGTCATCGTGGCAGGTCACGGCGACCGAGTTGGTGCCCTCGGCGAGAGGCACGCGTGCAGACCAACGCGAGCCCTCGACTCGTGCAGGCATGTCGACGACGTCGGACGTCACTCGGCAGCGCGCGAGGACGGTGTCGGCAGTGCCTCCGTGCATGGCCACTTCTCGTGCCCAGACTTCGGCGCGGAGCGGCATGATGTCGAGAGCTGGCGAAGGGAGCGCGACCGTCGACGTCTGTCCGGGCATCTCGGATGGCCTGCAACCGGAGATGGTCGAGCCATGGAACGCAAGCGCGATGACCGCGGCATGTATGCCAGTCATCGACCATCGATTCCGTCGCGTTTGCGCCCCTGTGCTTCGGGTAGTCACCGAAGCCCGACGCTAGCTGCTTTCGCGATGGAAGCCTCGGCGGCTGCGCGCTGGAGCTTGCGCAATGCCGATCTCGAGGCGTGCGCGTGAGTCGATCCTCAGTCGTAATACTCGTTTCCGAGATGGGTGATGAGCTGCTCGCCTTTGAGCCACCGCAGGGTGTTCTTGAGCTTCTTGAGCTGGATGAACAGGTCGTGCTCAGGAGTGAGGCCCGGCGCCGTCATCGGAGACTTCCAGTAGAAGCTGAGCCACTCTTGAGTGCCCGAGAGACCAGCGCGCTTCGCGAAATCGAGGAAGAGCGCGAGGTCGAGCACGAGTGGTGCCGCGAGGATCGAGTCGCGGCAGAGAAAGTCGACTTTGAGCTGCATCGGATACCCGAGCCAACCGAAGAGATCGATGTTGTCCCAGCCTTCTTTCGCGTCGCCCCGAGGCGGGTAGTACTCGATGCGGACCTTGTGGAAGATCTCATCGTAGAGCGCGGGGTAGAGCTTCGGCTGCAAGATGAGCTCGAGCGCGCCAAGCTTCGAGTTCTCTTTCGTCTTGAACGATCCTGGATCGTCGAGGACCTCGCCGTCGCGATTGCCGAGGATGTTCGTGGAGAACCATCCTCGCACACCGAGCATCCTCGCCTTCAGTGCCGGAGCGATGACCGTCTTCATGAGGGTCTGGCCGGTCTTGAAGTCCTTGCCGGCGATGGGGACCCCGCAGCTACGCGCGAGCTCCCACGCTGCAGGAAAGTCGACGGTCAGGTTCGGCGCACCGTTTGCGAACGGAACGCCTTCCTTCATGCACGCCCAAGCGTAGATCTGGGATGACGAGATCGCGCTGTCGTTAGCGAGTAGACCTCTCTCGAATGCCTGCGCCGACGCATGGCAGGGCGCGGGTTCCTGAAAGACCTCCGTCGATCCGCACCAGATGCAGACTGCACGCGAGCATTCGTGGAGGCGGAGGAACGCGCGGATGTCGTCGCGGAGCTGTTCGACGAGGTCCGCCTTCGACTTGCCTGTCTTGACGTGGCTGCCGTCCAGGCGGCGGACATAGGCTGGGTCGAACACGGCACGCATCGGCTTGATCTGGGCGAGCTCGTGCCGGACGGTGTCGAGATCCGCGGCGGACAGGACAGCGGCGTCGACGGCAGCCGCGTGGGCGTCGTCCGGGAAGATGTCCCACCCACCGAAGACGAGGTCGTCGAGGCTTGCCAGGGAGATGAAGTCGGCAATCTTCGGTGCGCGCCCGTCCTTGCGAGGTCCAAGTCGGATGGTGCCCATCTGAGTCAGCGACCCGATGGGCTGCCCCAGTCCGCGACGCGCGAGCAGCACACCCGCCATGAAAGTCGTTGCGACCGCACCCATGCCGGCGCAGAGCACTGCGACTCGTCCGCTCGCCGGGGTAATGGTGGATGGCACTTGCATGGGGACCTCCGCTCTCGATCGTGCAAGACGAGGACCGGTGACTTTGGTGGAGTGCGACTTGCATCGTGGAGCCGCATGGAGACGCGAGCTCGAACGAAGCTCCAGCGCCTGATTCTGGTCGTCACCGAGGGGGCGCTGAGTCCATCGAAGCTGCGGCGCCTCGAGATCGAGATGCCGTCGGTTCGGGTCGAGAATGCGGCGCCCGGGGAGGGGAACGATGCCCTCGTCGTCGAGACGGATGGCTGGTATCGCGACGACGAAGTATTCATGTCCGTCGACCGAGAGCTCGACGCGTGCCGAAGGCGCACCACTGCGATTGTCGTCCGCGGGTGCGGTGCCGACCTCCCCGGAGTCGCGATCGAAGTGCTCACTCGATGCCAGCGCTTCGTCGATCGGCGCAACGCGGCTTCATCGGTGCCGCTCTGGGACGACGTGCTCCTCGCTCACGAGGAGCTGCACGATTGTGGGAAGCCGCTCGTGAAGGCGGACCTCGACCATGCCATCGACACGTGGCAGTGGGCCCTGCGCCTTGCGCCGAACGCGAACCTGACCGTCCAGCTGGCCGCGCTCTTTCACGACATCGAGCGGCTCGAGAGCGAAGCCGAGCTCCGCGTCGAGCATCACGCACCGGACTATGCCGCGTTCAAGGAGAGGCATGCCCGCCGGGGGGCCGACCGCGCGTACGAGATCCTCTGCCATGTTGGCGTCGATCGGCCAATCGCGTTGCGGGTACGCGAGCTCGTTGCCGTGCATGAGCGAAGAGGGCAGGATCCCGGCGTCGAGCTCCTGAACGACGCCGACGGCCTCTCGTTCTTTTCGTTGAACAGTCCGGGATACGCCGACTACTTCGGGCTGGACCAAACGCGAAGGAAGGTCGCGTACACGCTTGCACGCCTCGGGGCCGAAGCTCGCGCCAGGCTGCCCTCGATTCGAATGCGAGAGGATGTCGCTCGGCTCGTCGCTGCCGAGGCTGGCTGGCCTCTCGAGGCGCGGGGAGGTGCTCGATGAAACTCGTCGTCTTCGGGCTGTCCGTCTCGTCGGCATGGGGCAACGGGCACGCGACCTTGTGGCGGGGGCTCTTGCGCGCACTCGCGAGAGACGGGCACCAGGTGGCGTTCTTCGAGCGAGACATGCCCTGGTACGCGCAGAATCGGGATCTCCACCGAGGGGACGGCTACGAGATCGTCCTCTATGGCTCCTGGCCAGACGTCGCGCGCGCGGCCGCCTCCGCCGTGAGCTCGGCCGACGTGGGGATCGTGACCTCCTTTTGCCCCGATGCGGACGCCGCGGCGGAGGTCGTGCTCCGATCATGCGCACGTCGCGTGTTCTACGATCTCGACACGCCGGTCACTCTCGAACGTCTCGGCCGCGGAGAGCGCGTCGAGTACTTGCCCACCGTCGGCCTCGGCCCATTCGACATGGTGCTGAGCTACACGGGAGGCCGCGCTCTCGAGCAGCTCGCCTCGCGGCTGGGGGCGCGCCGTACGGCTCCTCTCTATGGATCGGTCGATCTCTCGACCCACGGGCGTGGAGAGCATGACCCATCGTTCACGTGCGACCTCTCCTATCTCGGGACCTACGCGGCGGATCGGCAGCAGAAGGTCGAGGACTTCCTCCTCGCGCCGGCCACTCGCCTCCCGGAACGCCGATTCCTCCTCGGCGGTCCCATGTATCCGGCGCACATGACGAAGCCCGCAAATCTCGAGATGCGGAGCCACGTGCCTCCGACGCAGCACCCGGCATTCTACGGATCGTCGCGCCTCACGCTCAACGTCACTAGGGGCGCGATGGCCGAGCTCGGATGGTGTCCTTCCGGACGCCTGTTCGAGGCGGCGGCATGTGGGGTGCCCATCATCAGCGACCACTGGGCTGGGCTCGGCGATTTCTTCGAGACCGGGCGCGAGATCCTCGTTGCTCGGGTAACCGACGACGTGGTGGCAGCGCTCCAGGTCGGCGAAGGCGAGCTCGAAGCCGTTGCGCGACGCGCGCGTGAGCGCGTGCTCGCCGAGCACACCGCAGAGCGTCGTGCGCGCCAGCTACTCGAGCTCGTCACTCGGTGAGCGACGCGACGTCTCAAACGACGTAGCGACGCACCATCCGGGTGCAGAACTCCGCAAACTCCTCCACGCGCTGCGGTGGCGATGTGTGATCGGGGCGAAGACCGCGCGCCCCCGGTGTGAAACAGAAGGTCACCGTCACGTCGAACGACTCGAGTGCTTTCATCTGCCGATCGAACCATGCATCGGCGTTCGGCCGGTGGCTGTCGGCCCATGAGAGACCCGTTCGGAGGTGACGGACACCGAGCCGACGAAGCCAATCGACGGCATCCTCGAGCCGGTGGTCCTCGTAGTGGAACCACTGACAGATGCCGAGCTCGGGCGTGTAGTCGGCGAAGCGATGCAGCGCTTGCTTCGGCGTCCCATCTTCGCGGAGAAGTCCCATGTAGAAGTGCCGGTAGTACGATGAGCCTTCCGCCTCTCGATGTCGGGTGGTCGCCGGCCACGCCCGAGGCAAGTCATAGAGGCTGTACCAGTGGATGCGTGGAGCACGACCGACGAGCAGCTCGGCGGTACGCTTCAGCCCGAAGTCCTGGACCTCCTCCGCGCCGAACGTCGAGACGCCTACCTCGCTCACCCAGATCGGCTTCTGCGTCACCGTGCGGATCTCCGAGAGCTTCTCCGGCCACTCGTGAATCTGCCAGTGATTCCAGTCGAGGGGAAAACCATGGACAGCGACGGCGTCGACCGCGTCGAGCACGCCCTTTCCCTCGAGGTTCTTCAAGAACGCGGGATCGATTGGGGACATCCCCCCGAGCACGCGTGTGAGCCCCGGCTTCTCACGCGCGATCTCCTTACCCGCGAGCTTCGTCATCGCTCCGAAGATCTTCCAGCCCTCATCCATGTGGAAGTCCCAATGGGAGAGGTTGTTCGGCTCGTTCCAGAGCATCACGGCTTCGACGGTCATCGCTCCCCTCCCTCGACTCGGCACACGTACACTTCCTCTTCGGGATGCGTCTCGATGCGGAATCCCGAGCTTCGCAGCATCGCTTCGACACACGCTCGGTTCGGGATCCACCAGTTGGTTTCGTCTCCCGAGTAGCGATTTTCGACGAAATGCATCTTCGGGTACTCCGCTCGATCGAAGATCTCGGTCTCCGAGAATGGGTAGTTTTCGGTCAGAGGAAGCACGTCGTGCGAGCCTCGCTGCATGCTCTGGAAGATCATCGTGTCGCCTACGACGTGCTCGTGGATCAGGTCGAGCGCAAGCAGCGGATGGCGCAGGTGATAGAGGACGCCCATGAAGAGGACGATGTCGAATTTCGTCCCGAGCTCGGCGACGTCGTAGGTGTCCAGCTTTCGGACGTCGATCTCGATCCCGGTGACCTTCGAGGCGAAGCGCGCCTGGGCGAGGTAGAGGTCACTAGTGTCGATCGCGACGACCGCTTTCGCACCGCGGCGCTTCATCTCTAGACTGTAGAAGCCGGCATTGCAGCCGATGTCGAGCACGGTCTTGCCGCGCAGATCGGAGGGGATCGCATGTTGGAAGCGCTTCCACTTCTGACGTGGATAGTCGCCGAGGAAGTGGGCCGGAGCCGTCATGACGCCTCCGAGCTCGAGGTTGTGGAACCAGGGCCCGAGCTCTGCGACCTGCCGCTGGATCTCTGCTCGATTCATGATCCCGTCCTCGGGGTCGTCGCCCCGGCCGCGCGGCGGCCGTTCGCGACGCGAGCCACACCGCTGGTGGTTCCGGTTGCCTTCACGGCTTCGCGGTATCCGTCGATGGTGCCGACGTCGACGTAGGAGCGGCCCACCTTGCGAGCTCGCGCCCTGCCTCCGCGCGCAAGCCAAGCGTTCACCAGCGTGCCGAGGTAGGCATCGCTCTGGCTCCGCTCGACCCACAGGGAATGAAGCTGCCGGAGCACGTTGCCCTTCACCTTGAACGCACCCCAGATCCAGTGCGTCCTCGCTCGAACGTCCTTCACCTGCACCTCGAGCACGTTCTCTGCGGCGTCGGCATCGACTGCATCGAAGAGCTCGGGCCGGTCGACTGGGAAGCAGAGGAACGAGAGGTCTTCCTCGCCGAGCTCGGCGAGCGCGCCATCGGGGAACCAGATCGTGTCCGGCAGACCGACGAGCACGTGCTCCTCGTCTCTTACCAGCGGCAGCGCGCGGAAGAGAGCGTCACAGAGCCCGTGCGGCTCGGGTTGGACGACGTACGCGACCGGGGTCGTCTCGCTTCCGGCGCCGTAGTACTCGACCATGTCGGCCTTGGCGGTAGAGATGACGAACGCGATCTTCGTTGCGCCGCCGAGGACCAGACGATCGACGAGGTATTCGCTCACGGCACGAGGCCGCAGGACTCCGCCCTCGTCAACGCTGCCTATCGGCAGGAGCTCCTTGCTGCAGGCCAGTGGCTGGATGCGGCTTCCGATGCCGGCGGCCGGAACGATGCCCCACATGGTCCATCTCCTCAGGTTCCAGTCGCGGCGCGGCGGCCGGGTCTGTGGCGTTGGCCGAAGAGGCGCCTTCCCGAACCCGACAGCTCGGCTTCGAGCTGCGCCTCGAAGTATTCGATGGTGCGCTCGAGGCCCTCGCGAAGCTTCACCTTCGGGCGGAAGCCGATGAGGTCGCGCGCACGGTCGACGACCGGGCGCCGGAGCTTCGGATCGTCTTCCGGGAGCGGCCCGAACACGAGGCCACATTCGGACCGCGTGAGCTCGCGGACGAGATCGGCGAGCGCGAGCACCGTGAACTCGTCCGGATTCCCGAGATTGACCGGCTCCGAGAAGGTCGGATGATCCATCAGCGCGACGATGCCGTCGATGAGGTCGTCGACGTAGCAGAAGCTACGCGTCTGCGTCCCATCCCCGTAGACGGTGAGATCCTCGCTGCACAGGGCCTGCGTGATGAAGTTGGAGACGATCCGACCATCGGCTGGGTCCATTCGCGGCCCGTACGTGTTGAAGATGCGAGCGATGCGAATCTCGACCCCGTGTTGGCGTGCGAAGTCCGTCATCAGAGACTCGGCACAGCGCTTTCCCTCGTCGTAGCAAGCGCGCGGTCCGACCGTGTTCACGCAGCCGCGGTAGACCTCCGGCTGCGGATGCACCTCGGGATCGCCGTAGACCTCACTCGTCGACGCGAAGAACACTCGAGCCCCCGATCGTGCGCCGAGACGGAGAGCGTTGAGCGTGCCGAGCACGCTCGTGAGCGTGGTCTTCACCGGATCGACCTGGTAGCGCGGCGGGCTCGCAGGACAGGCCAGGTTGTAGATGCGATCGACTGGGAACTGGAACGGAACGACGACGTCTCCACGGACGAACACGAAACGCTCGTGATCGTCGAGATGCGCGATGTTCTCGAGGCGCCCTGTCTCCAGGTTGTCGAAGCAGTACACCGTGTCGCCGCGAGCGAGCAGTCGATCGCAGAGATGGGATCCGACGAATCCCGCTCCACCAAGCACTAGTGCGTGATGTCTCCTCATGATTGGACCCTCGGTTGTGTCGGCTTCGGACGCGTCCGAGCTCCCTTTTGCTCGAGCAGCTCCTGCGTGTAGCCATCCAGTGTGAGCGCTCGTGCTCGCGCGGTGTGCTCGCGCAAGAAGCGCTCACGTCCGGCAGTCGCGACGGCGACCCGCTCCTTCTCTGGAAGATCGCGCACGATCGCGAGCGCTTCTTCCGTCGTTCGGGCAACGAAGATCTCGCGACCGGGCTCGAAGAACTCGGCGAGACCCGCCCACTCGTCGGAGATGATCGGAACGCCGCAAGCCGCGGCCTCGAAGAGGCGAACGCTGGGTGAGAAGCCGAGCCGTACCATCGCTTCTCGTGTGACATTGAGCGTGAAGCGCTGTGCCCCGTAGAAGTGGCGGTGCTCGGCAGGATGAAGATGCGCAATGTGACGCACGTTCGCGGGCCAGGCGAGCGTGGCGGGATATTGTGCACCGGCTACGGCGAATCTACCGTCGCTCCATTGCCGCGCCGGCTCGAGAAGCAGGCGCGAGAGCGCGGGCTGGCGGTCGCTGCTGTAGGTGCCCAGGTAGCCCAGGTCGAGCGAGGTCAACACACGATCGGGGTAGTACGTGTCCGGGTCCGCCGAGCAATAGAGCGGACGCACGCAGGGCGCGCCGTACCTGCTCGCGATGAAGTCGAGCGTCGGGCCTCCTGTGAACGAGAGATAGAGAGAGAACCCGGGGATCAGCTCCGGCGCGAGATAGGTGCACTGTCCCGACGCGAGATCGGCGAGGGTGACCGGCGTATCGATGTCGTAGAACGCGCTCCGCCCAGGAGCGAGGTCTTGCACCCACCGGCCTACGGCGATGCCCTCGGGTACGTAGGAGCCGACCACGACGAGATCGGCGTCGCGCACGGCGGTTCGATGAGTGTCGAAGAGCTCTTCCAGGGAGGAGTAGAGGCAGGTGCGGGCATAGGGAGCGGCTGGCAGGTCGCGGTTTGCCGCGTAGTACGGCAGATCGCGTTCGATGAATGTGATCTCGTGGCCGAGAGCTGCCAGCTGCCGCAAGAGCGCTCGATAGGTCGTCGCGTGCCCATTGCCCCACGACGACGTGATCGAGAGCCCGAGGACGACGAAGCGCCGACGTTCGGAAGACGTCTTCATCGGCTGACCTCCCTCGGGTGCTGCCCCGTATCGAGGAGTGACTCGACGATCCGCGCACGCTGCGCGTAGGTGTGATAGGCGAGCACTCGCCTCCTTGCGGCTTCGCCGATCACGCGCGCGCGTGTGGCCGGTGTGTCCCGCACGTGACGAGCCACCGCCTCGCCGTCGTCGGCTACGAGGACCTCCGCTCCGGGAGTGAGGAACTCCTCGATTCCTTGCCAGACATCGGTGATCAGACACGCTCCTGCTCCGGCAGCCTCGAACACGCGGGTTGCTGGAGACCACCCGCACGTTGCCATGCTGTCACGGGCCACGTTGAGCACGAACGAGGTGCTCGCGTTGAAGGCGTTGTGATCGGCCGTGTAGACGTGCCCCACCATCCGCACGTTTCCGGGTAGGGGCTTGTCATGCCAGCCGTTGCCCCCGAGCAGGAACCGATGGTCCGGCAGAGCGGTCGCTGCCCGGAAGAAGAACTCTCCGATGCGCGCTTCGCGGTCCGGAAGTCGATTAGCGAGCAGCGACACATCGGCCGCGAAGCGCGAGTCCGGTGCGGTCTGGAAATGCGTATCGGGGTCGAGCGCATTGTAGATGGGCACGACGTGGCGGGCCCCAAAGTCCTGATAGCCCTGGACGACCGGAGGGCCGCCGCCATAGGTCAGGACGAGGTCGTAGCTCGGAACCAGCGCTCGGAATGGATCTCCGGGATCGTTCCGCAATCGATCGAGGGTCGCCGGTGCGTCGACGTCCCAGAACACGACCAATGAGCCGAGGCGCCGGGCGCGCGCGACCTCACGCTCGAGCAGCTCGTCGAAGACGCCGATCCCGCTCGCCTTGATGATGACGTCTGCGGTGCGTGCTCGTTCGAGCATGCCGAGCGCCGCTCCTTCGTCGGTCCCGGAGTAGACGACGACCTTTGCGTAGGGAGGATCGTCGATGTCGCGATGCGCCTGCCGTTCGTAGGCATCGGGCTCGAAGAACGTGATCCGATGTCCGCGCTCGTGCAGAGCGCGGAGCATTCCCCGATAATACGTGGCTGCCCCGTTCCAGTATGCGGAGACGAGACTCGAGCCGAAGAACGCAATCTCGAGCGGTCGTTTCATGTGTGAGCTCCGCTTGCGGTCTTGGCTCGCCGTTCGGCCTTCGAGGAGGCCAAGACAGCTCCGCGTACCCCTAGGTCGCGAGCGATCGTCTGGAGCTCGTCGACGCGATGAGCGCACGTATGGCGCTCGAGCACCGTGCTCAGGCCGTGAGTCGCGAGCTCTCGTCGCGCGGCCTCGTCCGAAAGGAGCGCTCGGAGATGGTCTCGCATGGTGGCGCTGTCGTGGGCGACGAGGTAGTCGCGGCCCGGAGTGAACAGCCCCTCGGCATCGCTCCAGGGAGCGCTGACGAGGGGGATCCCGCAGGCGAGCGCCTCGAAGACGCGGATGGTGGGGATACCAGGCAACGCTTCGACGTAAGGTCGTCGCGGCACGTGGACCGTCACGCGGAAGGACGCAAACACCTCGGGGACGCGGAAGTTCGCGAGCCAGCCCGCGTACTCGATTTTGCGCTCGTCCAGCATGCGAAGCGCCTCGGGTGGGTAGCGCACCCCATGGACGCGTGCCGCGAGCCCGAGATCGCGGATGGGATCGAGGAGCATTTCGAGCAGCTCGCTCGTTCGCTCGTCGTCACCCCAGTTCCCGATCCAGACGAGATCGCCGTCCGGTTCGCTCGATGGTTCGAGCGGCCTGAAGACACGCACGTCGGCGGCTTCGTGCCAGACGAAGGCCTTGTTCGCCCAACCCGATCTTGAATAGACATCGGCGACGGCGGCGCCGAACGCGAGAACGCCGTCGTATCCGGACAGGTCGTATCGACGCATCGCCGCCTCGTCGGTCACGGAGCGATGATGGGTATCGTGGAACAGCAGCCGGTACCGTGAGTCGGCCTTCTTTCTGTGTGCACCGATGCGTGCGACCAGCGTGTGGCTGTTCCACTCGTGGACCAGCACGAGATCGGCTCCGTCGAGAGCCTCGTCGACGTCGAGCTCTGCGTCGACGTAGCGAATGGGACGCACCGACGGATACGCGTGCAGGGCCAGCTCGAGCGCCGCGGGACCGTGATCGCGAACGAGGTTCTGCGCGCTCCAGGCGTTCTCGTCCTCGTAGGCTCGGACCTCGTGGCCTCGATGGACGAGCTCGGTGACGACGCCACGGAGGAAGTGCGCGTTACCGTGATTCCAGTCGGATGCAAGCGAATGGCAGAAGATCACGATGCGCACGGCGAGGCCGTTCCTTTCTGGCCGCGTATCGGATCCAGCGACGTGCAGCCGCCACCGAGGACCTGCAGGTAGACCGTGGCCGTCTGCTCGACCATCCGCGTCGCCGTGAACGTTGCTGCCCGAGTCGTGGCGCGCGCCGCATGGTCCCGGCGGAGCTCATCGTCCAGAGCGAGGCTACGAAGAGCATGGGAGAGCGCTTCGTCGTCGTTTGGAGCGACGAAGAGTGCTCCATCGCCCCATACTTCGCGAAGACTCTCGATGTCGCCCAGTACCAGCGCGCATCCGCGGAGTGCGGCCTCGACGGGGCAGAGTCCGAATGGCTCGTACCGTGCGGGATGAGCGAAGATGGCAGCGCTATCCATGGCGCGTCCGAGCGCTTCGGCGTCGAGCCACCCGAGCGCCGTCAGGTGTGGCAACACGCGGCGGCTGCCGTCCGGGAGCTGGTCGGAGCCTGCGACTCGCACGGGGCCGGGAAAGGACGGTGCAGCGCGCGAGAGTGCTTCGATGTTCTTTGCCCGGTCCCACAGACGACCGGCGGCCAGGACCGCCATCTCTTTGCGTGCGTGCGGTGTCCCGAGCGGCGCGCGGACTCCATTTGCTACGACGACGCCAGTCGCGACCGGCCCGTAGTGGCGCTCCAGGCACCGCATCATTGCGGAGGTCGGGGCGATGACGGCCGCAGCGCTCCGGATCCCGCGTTGGACCTCGCTTCGATAGCGCGCGAGCTCCGGAGGAGGCGGCTCACCCACTACGGCTTCCCACCACGAGAGGACGCACGAGTGTCCGGCGACGACGATCGGTACGCGAAACGCGGTTGCCCCGTGGACGTAGCCGTTGAGGTGCACGAGGTCGGGCGCGACACGTCTCTCGAGCTCGAGTAGCCACTCCCCGGCTCGCTCCACGTCTTCCCAAGGCTCGGGCATCCACTCGAGCGCGAACGTGCTCTCGTGGACGACCAGATCGGCGACGTCCTTGGCAGCGTCCCGTTGAGACGGCTTCAATGCCGGCCCCATGGTCGCAAGGTGAACCTCCGCACCGCGTTCGACGAGCCCGGCGGCGAGCGTCATCGCGTACGTGAAGACGCCCCCGACGGTGTCGGTTGTCATCAGCAGGCGGAGCCCGCGAATCGTGCCCGGACGGCGGGGCTCAATCATGGCTCACTCGCTCGAGCTCGAAGAGCGGACATGGCCGCTCGTCCTGGACGTCACTGAATGCGGCGAACTCGCGGAGGTAGTGAGCGTGGGCGCGCTCCCATGCATCGTCCTCGCAGTGGCCGAAGCGAAGGGTGAACTCCGGGGAACCGGGATACGGGAAGAGTGGAACGGGATCGTTCGCCCAGACTCCCGCGTCGTGCAGCCGCCTGCGCCATGCCTGGACGTCTTCTTTTGGATCACTGCTCGAATCGAGCAGGTTGGCCTGGACGAAGGGCACCGCTCGCTTCGCGTGGATGAGGCGGCTCGTGAGCTCCTCGGTCGTCAACTTGCAGTTCTTCGCGAGCAACGAGCGTCCGCGCTCGGTGATGCTCTCCATCCCCGCTTCGATCGACACGCAGCCGGCCGCACCGAGTAGATCGAGCATCTCCGTGCTCCAGTTGTCGATGCGCATCTGGACGCCGAACTCGATGTCCCGTTCCACGAGCGCCTCGAGCAGCTTCTTGTCCGGCAAGAAGATCTCGTCGATGAAGTAGACATAGCGAACGCCGTTCCCGATCAGCTCATCGAGCTCTGCAAGGACGGTCGCGAGCGGGCGCTTGCGGAACCCGTTGCGGAAGTTGTCCTTCGCGCAGAAGGTGCAGTGATACGGGCATCCGCGGGAAGCTTCGACCTCGGCGCCGCTCCCCTGGGCCGGGCGATCGAATCGATGGTGGTGATGAATATGGCGGTCGAGGAGCTCTCGCGACCAACGCAGCGCCGGAAGCTCCGACATCTTCGTTGCGTTCTTCTCCCCATTGCCGCCGAGCGAACCGAGCTCGTCGAGCCAGACCACCGAGCGTAGTCGTGCATCTCGATCCGGTGATGATGCGAGGGCGACGAGGACGTCCTCGCACTCGCCGACGATGGCGAAGTCGGCTCCGAGCTTCTTCAAGGTCGCTCGCGGGGTCGTCGAGGCGTGCGGGCCGACGATGACGAGGCAGCCAGCCACGTCTCGGATGGCCTCCGCGGTCGTCATCGGGACGCGTAGCTCGGGAGGCGCGCAGCGCCAGAAGAGATAGCTCGGCGCCGTGGTGAGCACGGTCATCTGCGGCCGGAAGCGAGCGAGCTCCGCGCGGACGTCGGCAGAGTCCAGCGCCCTCAGCTGGGCGTCGACTAGGAGCACGTCATGTCCTGCCCCCTCGAGCAGCGCTTGCGCATAGCCGTACTCGAGCGGCAGATGCGCCTCGCGGCATCCGAAGTAGATGCTCCCCTGGAAGGACCAGGCAGGATTGACGAGCGCGATCTTCACGGCACTACCTCGACTCTCGACTGGTTCTTCGCCGTCCGATTGTCCGGTTGTTCGACGAGCCACGCGTGCAGACGCGAGACGCCCTCTTCGATGCCGATCCGCGGCCGCCAGCTCACGGCTCGCATCAGGGCGCGCGGGTCCGAGACGTACCACCGTTGATCGGCTAGCCGCCAGGGCTCGAAGAGTAAGGGCGTGCCCTTCTTGGTCAGACGCTCGACTCGATCGAGGAGCTCGACGAGGGAGAGCGTTCTATCGGGACCGCCGCCGACGTTGAAGACGCGGCCGGCGAGCTCCTGCGCTCTGCTTCGAACGAGGAGCATGGCATCGACGAGATCATCCACGAACAGGACGTCGCGGACCTGGCGCCCGTCGCCGTAGATGGTGATGTGCTCCCCGCGCAGCGCGCGAATCAGGAAGTGGGCGAGCCATCCTTGGTCCTCGTTGCCGAACTGGCGAGGTCCGTAGATGCAGCTCATGCGGAGGACCGACGCTGCGAGCCCGTAGGTTCGAGCATAGTCGAGCACGTATTGGTCGGCCGTGCCCTTGCTGCAGCCGTACGGACTATGGAACTCGAGCGGACGATCCTCGGCTACTCCGAATGTTCGCAGGTCGTGATTGGTAGGCTCGTACCTCGCGGACGTGGCCTCGAGCGAGACATCGTCGAGCGCGCCGTAGACCTTGTTGGTGGACGTGTAGAGGATGCTCGGCGGTTGCTGCATGCGCCGCGCGGCCTCGAGCACGTTCAGGGTTCCGAGGCCGTTGACGGCGAAATCCGCACGAGGGTCGTCGAGGCTCGTCGTCACGGCGACCTGCGCGGCGAAATGGAAGACATGAGCGACGCCATACAGGGCCGCATCGATCGCGCTGGCGTCGCGCACGTCGGCGACCACGAGCTCGAATCGATCGCCATGGCACTCTTTCAGCCAACCGACGTTCCGTTCGACGCCCATTCGCGAGAGGTTGTCGAGGACGCGCACGCGTTCGCCCGCCTGGAGCAGGCGATTGACCACGTTCGAGCCGATGAAGCCGGCGCCTCCGGTAACGAGGGTAGTCATAGCGTCAACCCTCTCGCTTCGAGCTCGGCTCGTGCCTCCACCACGCGGTCCCGCGCGACCTGGCCATCGAGCCAGGTGGCGAGCTCCGTGAGCCCTTCATCGAGGCCTACGGACGGCTCGTAGCCGAGTAGGCGCTGCGCGAGTGATATGTCGGCGAAGCAGTGTCGAACGTCGCCCATCCGGTACTTGCCCGTGATCTCGGGGACGAGCGACCGCCTGTCCATGACATCGGCCATGTGAAGCGCAATGTCTTCGATCGAGTGAGCTCGTCCGCTGCCGATGTTGATCACGTGGCCAGTTGCATCGTCGCTTTCGAGCGCGAGGCAACAGGCGCGCGCCACGTCCTTCACGCTCACGAAGTCGCGTTGCTGCTTGCCGTCTTCGAAGACGAGCGGTCGGTTTCCGTTCAGCAGCCGTGATGCGAAGATGGCGAGAACCCCGGTGTACGGGTTGGAAAGGGCCTGCCGTGTTCCGAATACGTTGAAGAAGCGGAGTGCCACGGTCGGGATGCCGTAGGCGCGTCCCAGAAGGAGGCTCATTCGCTCCTGATCGAATTTCGAAAGGGCGTAGATCGACTCGAGCGCGGGTTGCTTCGTTTCGAGTGTCGGAATCGGCGAGAGCACGCAGCCGCCTTCGTCCGTGAGCTCCCACACGCCTCGTTTGAGCTGGTCGAGCGACCGTCCGTGCCCTTCACGCACGTTGCCGCGTGGATCACGGAAGAGTCCTTCACCGTACACGCTCATGCTCGATGCGACGATGAAACGGCCCACCTTGCGCTTCAGTACCCGTTCGAACAAGATGGCCGTTCCACCGTTGTTGACGGAGGTGTAATGGTCGATGTCGTACATGCTTTGGCCGACACCGACAGCTGCGGCAAAGTGGAATACAGCATCGACGCCTTCCAGCGCGCGATCGACAGCAGCGGGATCTCGAACGTCACCCAGGTGAAGCTCGACGTCTTTCGCGAGATAGGCTGGCCGCTTTTTCTCTTCGCCGTGAACCTGAGGCGCGAGATTGTCGAGCGCGCGAACAGCGTACCCGCGTGCGAGCAGCTCGTCGGCGAGGTGCGACCCGATGAAGCCTGCGCCACCGGTGATGAGAACGGTTTCCCTGGACATCGCGAAGCCCTACCGGTTTAGGATCTCGACGCTGCACCCTGAGTAGCGAACGGGGCAGTTACCGGCATGGCTGTCCTGCAGCGCACGTGCCGCCAATCCGCCGACACTCGCGCATGCGACCGCGCACGGTCGAACGTCGTCGGCGAGAGGCACTCACGCCGGGGCGAGGCGGAACGCTACGAGCCGCAAGCCTTCGCTCGAACAGCCGAACGCGACATCGTGTCGGTACGCTATCAATTGCCCAATTGCCCGCGCGGTAGGTAGGCGACGCAATCGTATCCCTCTACTGCGTCAAGTTAGGTGGGTCGCGCGTGTAGACCATTCGATCGCTGGGCGTGATTTGTTGCTCGACGGACCTCGGCTGGATATCGGGAGTCGGCGCCGCAGCTGATGTTGGGCGTCGCGCTCGAAGTTGTGGTGGCATGGTGTCGATGCGAGCGCGGATGCGTGCTTGCATTTACGAGTGGTCGCGCGGTGCGTGAGTGCTTGGTATCCGCACCCCGTATCGGGTCGGAGCTCGTGACGGCAACGGGTCACAGCGACGCGACGATGACCATGGGCTGGCGCCGGCAGCTGCGGAGTGGCCTCTCCTTGCCGAGCTAGAACTGAAGCGTATGCTGGGATGATCGAACAAGCACGAGGGTGATTCCCGTGCGCGCACGGTGTTCGTCTCTCGGCGTGACGGACGGGCGAGCTCATGTTCGTGCAGCGCGGGCTCGCAGATTCGGATGCTCGATCCGGCGGAGGCTGGTGGTCGGTCGCTCTTGCGAGTTGTGAGGTAGAACGATGATGGCCTGGCGAATGGGAGTGTATGTCGTCGTGGTGACTCGCGGCAACGTCCGGAGGGCGGTACTTCGGACGAACAGCGATCTCGATGCATACAGTGCGCTCACCGAGCTTCGGTGTCGCGGAGAGCGGGTCACTCTTCTCCGTGCATCTTCTGCTGACGATTACGAGGTGATCGAGGACGATGCGTGAAGGGGCGAGCACCCGCGACGGCACGGTGCACGCCGACAGCGGCTGTCGACGGGAAGCGGAGCACCGCTCAGCTGATGGAGCCGCACCCGTGAGCAATGCGGGGCATCGGCGCTCGGCGCAGTCAGGCAAGCGGCTTGCCGCCGGTCACTCCCAGGACCTCACCATTGATGTACGAGGATTCGTTGGATGCCAGGAAGACGAACGCCGGTGCGAGCTCTGCCGGTTGTGCGGGGCGACCCATCGGCGAGTCCTTCCCGAAGGACTCGATCTTTTCCTGCTGGAACGACTGCGCGATGAGCGGCGTCCAGACCGGGCCCGGCGCAACCACGTTCGCGCGAATGCCCCTCTTGATCGTCTCTTGCGCAAGGCCCTTGGTGAACGTGACGATCGCTCCCTTGGTCGCCGCGTAGTCGAGGATCGGTCCGCTTGGCTGATAGGCCTGGATCGAGGCGGTGTTGATGATGACGGAGCCCTCCTTCATGTGTGGAAGGGCGTTCCGGACGATATGGAACATCGCCATGATGTTCACGCGGAATGCGCGCTCGATTCGCGCTTCGTCGATCTGCTCGAAGCGCTCGACGGCCTTGCCTTGGAAGGCGGCATTGTTCACGAGGATGTCGATCCGGCCGAAGGCCTTCACGGTTTCTTCGACGATGCGAGCACATGCCTTCGGATCCGCTAGGTCTGCCGAGATCAGGATGGCCTTGCGCCCGGCCGTCTCTACGACGCGCTTGGTCTCCTCGGCGTCTTCACGCTCGTCCAGATAGGTGATCGCGACGTCTGCTCCTTCGCGAGCATAGGCAAGCGCGACCGCGCGACCGATCCCGCTGTCCGCCCCTGTCACGAGCGCGACACGACCCGACAGTCGCGCGGAGCCCTCATAGGTATGTTCTCCGAAGTCGGGCTTCGTTCGCATCGCAGCTTCATGGCCCGGATGCGGCTGCACTCGCTCGTCGAACGGGGGCTGTTCGCCTCTGTTCTTGGGGTTGGACTGGCTGGCGGGCTCGTTCATGCCCGCATCGTTTCAACATCGATGCCGGACCTGGCCGCACGTCGTTCTGGCGCGTGGCAACCAGCGGTGAGATGGGCAGCTCTCTCGATTGGCGGAGGTCCACACTTCGACGGAGCGGAGTTTCGGCACCAGGAAGCGCGAACCGACGCGCTTGATTGGCTCAGCGATTCCGTCGCGCCGAGTGGAGGCCGACGGCATCGACGGCGCGTCGTAGCGTTTGGCCGAGAGCCGCCCAACGAGAGTGGCCGGGCCGGGCCGCGTGTCCGGCGTCCTTCGCGGTCTGCCTCCCGTCACCGACGCGCCGGGGCCGGAGGAGGGTAGGGGCCACGGCCGATAGGACGAGGATCAGGAGCGGTGTGGAGAATGTGAGCCCGAGCGGCCCGAGCAGGGTTCCGAGAACGAGCTGGCCAGCGAGTGTGAGCGCCGGTGGAAAGCGCACCGTCGCGCGTGCGAGGAGAGGGGTCAGGACGTAGCCCTCGATGAGGTGGAGGACCGAATACACGATGAGGACCGAGAGCGCGTCGGTGGGGCTGCGCGTGAAGGAGAGAACGACGGGAGGAATCGCAGAGACGATCGCGCCGATGTACTCGACGAACGTGAGAAGACCCGCGAGCACGGCCAAGCTCAGGGCGAGCGGAACGTGCAGCAGCGTGAACGCGAGCGCACAAGTGACGCCGACGAAGAGCATGGAGACGAGGCGGCCCAGGATCCATCGTGTGAGATTGTTCTCGACCCGGTGTAGAGCTCGAATCACCCGACGTCGGAGGTGCTTGGGGGTGACCGCGAAAAGGACGCGGGCGTAGTCGGACGGCCTCGCCGCGCCGTACACGCCGACGAAGAAGATGACCGCGAACCCGCCGAGCACCTCGAGGGTCGTGCCGAGTGCGACGAATGCGCTCACGGCCACCGCTTGCGCATCGGCGCCGCCGCGCGGCGTTGTCGGCGCAATGATGCGCCCGATCGGGGCATGCCGAAACCGGGTCAATACGTCTTGGACCGCGGCCGGGAGGCGGTTCACCAGCTCGACGATCTGATCGAGGAGTCGCGGTCCCACGAGAACGAGCATCGCGACGGCGCCGACCATGATCGTGAAGACGAGCGCGGCCACGCACAGCCCGTACGAGGTGTTCGTCCGACGTGCGAGACCGGAGGCAAGTGCACGAAGCACGAGCGCGAGCAGACAGCCGCCGAACAGCACCAACAGCGCCTTGGCTGCGAGCACCACGAGCGCCGCGATCGCTGCGACGCCGAAGGCGAGGAGCACGACTCGATATGGCTGAGGGAGCGTCGAGCTCACATGGGCGGCGAGGCAGCTCTCGCGCCAAGGAGGCTGATCTGGCGTCGTGCCTCGCGCTGCAAGCTTGGGTCGCGGATGCGAGCGCGAGCGCTGGACGCGGCGTGCGGGCTGAGCGTCTCGTCGTGAACAGCGCACCAGACAGGCGAAAGGCGCACGGACGACGTCGACGAGTAGAGGCGATCTCGACGACGTCGACTGCGCGTTCTCACTACTTCGAGCGCTTCTTCGCTCCGCCCTTCTTCGAAGCGGTCTTCCTCTTCGACCCGCCCTTCTTCGAAGCGGTCTTCTTCTTCGACCCGCCCTTCTTCGAAGCGGTCTTCTTCTTCGAGGGCACCTTGCCGCCGGCGCTGCGGGCCTCCGAGAGACCGATCGCGATGGCCTGCTTCTGATTCTTCACCTTCTTGCCGGAGCCCCCGGAGCGAAGCGAACCGCGCTTTCGCTTTCCCATCGCCTTCGCCACTTTGCTGCTCGCCTTCTTGCCGTAGCGCCCGCCAGACTTCTTCTTCGCAGCCACAGGTCACCTCGTCGTTTGGGAGACGCAACTCGCGCCTAGGTTGAGTTCTTGGTCGGTATCGGACGGAGATCTCGCGGGAGAGCTCGAACGATGGATGGATGATGGATGGGGGATGAGCCGCCGCCGAGACTGCCGTTCGTCGAGCGGCTACACGAAGGTCGCACCGAAGGAATCCCCCTGACCAGCCATCGCATGGCGCCGCCCCGAGTGCATGAGGGTAGCATCCGTCGCGATGAATGCTCGTGATGTTGATTCGCGTCGACGCCTCGAGCGCAGCACAGGACGTTCCCGGCACACCGCAAGGTCTCGTTGGGTCCGGAGCGCACGCTTCCGTGGGGCGTCGCCGGGGAGGACTGCGGGCATGGCGTCGAGCTCGGTTCCGAGCGAACCGAGATGCCGAGTCCGCTACGCTCCCTGTTGAACCGTATCGCTGCACCTCGCAAGCAGGACCTCCGCGAGGAGGTCGAGGTCGACTCGACTCGACCGACTCGATGTGAGCGCCTGGGCCTGCGGGACCAGGTCCACCGGTTGCATGACGCCGCGCCATGCAGGCTCTCTCCTATCGCGGTCCCAATCGGGTCAAGGTGACGACGAAGCCCGACCCACGCATCGAGCATCCGGATGACATCATCCTCCGGGTCGTGCGCTCGGCAATCTGCGGTTCGGACCTCCATCTCTACAGCGGGCTCGTGCCGGATACTCGGGTCGGATCGACGTTCGGTCACGAGTTCGCCGGCGTCGTCGAGGAGGTGGGCTCGGGCGTGCAGTCGCTCAGGCGCGGTGATCGTGTCGTCGTTCCGTTCAACATCGCGTGCGGTACGTGCTTCTTCTGCGAGCGCGGTCTGACGAGCGTGTGCGATCGCTCCAACCCTGCAAACGACCTGGTTGGCGGCGTCTTCGGGTACTCGCACACGACCGGCGGTTACGACGGCGGGCAAGCCGAGTACGTGCGTGTCCCGTACGCAGACGTCGGCCCGATGTCGATCCCCGACGACATGGACTTCGAGGATGTCCTCTTCCTATCCGACATCCTCCCGACCGGATACCAAGCAGCGGAGATGGGATCGATCAAGCAAGGGGATACGGTTGCCGTCTTCGGTGCCGGCCCGGTCGGTCTCTTCACCGCGAAGTCGGCTTGGCTCATGGGCGCCGGACGGGTGATCATCGTCGACCACTACGACTACCGTCTCGAGCTCGCGCGCCGATACGCGAATGCCGAAGTCGTCGACTACCGCGAGGCCGGCGGTCACGATGTCGTCGGACGCTTGCGCAAGATGACGGATGGTCGCGGTCCCGACGTCTGCATCGACGCGGTCGGCTGTGAAGCCTCCGGTTCGATCCTGGACAGGGTCACCGGCAAGGCCAAACTGCAAGCCGGCTCGCCGACCGGTCTCCACTGGGCCGTACAGAGCGTGCGTCGCGCTGGTCACGTCGTCGCCATCGGCGTCTATGGCCCGCCGTGGAATCTCGTTCCGCTGGGCGAGCTGATGAACAAGGGCATTACGCTCCGTGCCGCGCAGTGCAACGTGAAGCGCTACCTGCCACACCTCCTCGAGCACATTCGCGCCGGCCGAATCGAGCCGAAGGGCATCATCACGCACCGCGGGCCGCTCGGAGCAGCCCCCGACCTCTATCACCTGTTCCAGCACAAGCTCGATGACTGCATGAAGTGCGTTCTCGTCCCGAACGCCGCGTGATCACCATCGAGCTTGGGAGACCTCTCATGCAACAGTTCGGAATCATCGGTTGGGGCGCCGACGCCAGCGTCGAGAATCGTCCTGGCGTTCCCGAGGAACGTCATCCGCCGAGGCCGCTCGTCGACGTCGGTGGCGTTCCCGTTCAGCAGGCCGTGGGTCGTCCGTCGGCGAAGAGCCGCTACCGTGCCCTCACACCGGTCTACGGTACGGCCGTACCGCTGCGTGGGCTGTCGGGCGTCATCCGCCGGATCGCTTATGAGATCCCCGACTACAAGCCGCGCCGCTGGATGTTGCTCATGCTTGCGGATCGGGTCGACGTCATCGAGCACGACCCGCTCCGGCTGACACTCGGCCTCGGTGCGATCGCCGCCGGAGTGTTGGGGATCCGCGCGCTATCGAAGCGCTGACCTGAAGCGCACGATGTCGGCGAGGGGCGAGGATGGTGAGCTTCACGCCAGCGCGTTGCGCTTCGGCCTTCACGACGCGCAGCTGCTTCGGTTCGCCGTCGACGAGCACGACCCACGAGCGCGCCTTCTGCGGATCCCGACGGAGCGCCTCGGCGAAGGCCTCGCGAACGACCCCACGCGCCGACTTCTCCAGGCTCGCCCATACGCGCTTGTCCGTCGGACGAGGACGCTTCGTATCGACCTCGTCGGCTTGCGAAGCGAATGGATGATGTCCGCCGGAACGCGCTGGAGGCGGTTTGCAGTCGTCGATACCGAAGCCTCGAGTGCGTCTCGACCTCGAACGTGACGTTCTTCGCCTCCGGGGCGTGCGCGCGGACGACTCGCCATCGACGCGCCGAAACTCCACGGTACGGTGGCACTGTCCCACGCGAAGGACGCAATGACCGGTTTGCTGGCGGCAGTGGCGGCGACCGCTTGGTACACGGTCTGCAGCGTCCGGCCCGAGGGTACGTGAGCGACTCATGACCCATCTCGTTTCTCGACCGAAGCGGCACGACCGTGCACTGAAGTCGTGCAGCTAGGGGGCGGAACTGGCGCACGCAGCCCCCAGCAGGGAGGTCATCGTGGCACAGGTGCAGAGACAGGGCGGTCCATCCGGCGGAGGCCTAGCGGAGGTAATCGACCTCATCCTGGACAAGGGCATCGTCATCGATGCGTGGGTGAAGGTCTCGCTGGTGGGGATCGAAATTATCGGCATTCAGGCGCGCGTCGTCATCGCGTCGGTCGACACGTATCTCCGGTACGCCGACGCCGTGGCTGCGACCGCGACCGCGGCCATGCCGACTACCGCTAGCGCGTGAGAAAGGTCCACACCAATGAGCAACATTCAATCCGAAGGCGCACGACCAGAGCCGGGGGAGCCGAGCACCGGTGTCTATCTCTACGCCATAGTCCCAGAGCCCCTCGCAGTGGACCTCGGCGACGGGATCGAGAAGCATCACGTCTATACCATCGACGAGAACAGCCTCAAGGTGGTGGTCAGCGACCTGGAGGTCCAGAAGGAGCTTCGGCCCGAGCGCAGGAACCTTGCGGCGCACCAGGCGGTGCTGAGCCGCTTGCTCGACACGAGCCCTGCGGTCTTGCCGTTCTCGTTCGGCACCGTCGCCGATGGCGTCGAGGGCGTGAAGAAGCTCCTCTCGACCCACCACCAGGAGCTCATCGACCAGATTCAGCACCTTCGCGGCAAGACCGAGGTGACCGTCCGTCTCACGTACACGGCCGAGAGCCCCAGCATGTTCGAGCACCTGCTTGCCCAGCACCCCGAGCTCGTGCAGCAACGCGACCAACTGTTCGGGCCCGAGAGCACCGCGACGCGCGAGGAAAAGATCGATTTCGGGAAGGCCGTCGAGGCAGCCCTGACGGATATTCGCGAATCCTACGGACGCCAGATCGAAGAGGCGCTCGCCGGTCACGTCGGTGACGTAAAGCACCTACCTTGCCGCAAAGACAATGAGCTGGCGCGCCTCGCCTGTCTGGTCGACAAAGGCTCCGTCGGCGGGCTGGAGTCGATGGTCCAAGAGGCAGGCAAGCGCTTCGACGAGCACTTCGCGCTCGAATACGCCGGTCCATTCCCGCCGTTCGATTTCGCGCTCCTTCACCTCAAGGCGCCGAATGCTGATCTTGGATGACATCATCGCCGCACCCTTCAGGGGGCTGCTTTGGATCTTCAAGAAGATCTCGGAGACCGCCAAGGCCGAGCTCGAAAGCCGCCGCCAGCGCACCACCAGCGACCTGAGCGAGCTTTACATGCTGCTCGACACCGGGCGGATCACCGAGGCGGAGTTCGACACTCGTGAGCAGGTCCTGCTCGACGAGCTCGATCGCGTGAACAAGCTGCTCGAGGGGGGGCCGGGGGAAGAGCGCAAGGAGGGCGAGCCGAGCGGTGAGGTCGGGACCGAAGCCGGGACCGAAGAGGAGCGCGGCGGCGGAGCCAAGGCGACATGAGCGGAGCGGCTGTGGTCCTCCGCGAACGCGCCGACGTCGACCTCCGCTCTGGCCCGGACTTCCTCCATGCCTCCGAGCTCCGGCTCATCCTCTTCGGGGGCAAGGGCGGTGTCGGGAAGACGACCTGCGCGGTGGCGACCGCGCTGCGGCTCGCGCACCTCGACGCAAATCGGAGGCTGGTTCTCGTCTCCACCGACCCCGCTCACTCGCTCGTGGACAGCCTCGGCGGGCTCCCCCCGCCTCCGAACCTCGAGGTCGTGGAGCTCGATGCAGCGGAGCACATGGACGCGTTCCGCCGCGCCAACGGCCCGAAGCTCCGCGAGCTGGCGTCCCGAGGCACGTTCCTCGACGAGGAAGACATCCGCAGTCTCCTCGACCTGTCGCTGCCGGGGATGGATGAACTAATCGCGTTCTTCGAGATCGCCAAACGCATCGAGACGAGCCCGGAGGACCGGATCGTGGTCGACACGGCGCCAACCGGGCACACGTTGCGCCTCGTGGCCATGCCCGAGCTCCTGACCCGCTGGATCGACGCGCTCGACAGCCTCCTCGCGAAGCACCGGTACATGAGCCAGGTCTTCCGCGGCGTTTACCAGCCCGACGATCTCGACCGCTTCATCGATGATCTCCGCGGGACCGTGTCCTCGACCAACGGACTCCTCACGGACCCCGTCCGGTGCCGATTCGTGCTCACGTTGCTCGCTGAAGCCCTGAGCGTCCGTGAGTCCGAGAGGCTCCTCGACGAGCTCGATCGGCTCGGCATCGCGGCCGGCGAGATCGTGGTCAACAGGCTTGCCTCGCCGAGCGGGTGCCCCGTGTGTGACGCGATGGCCGCCGAGCAACGGAGGGCGCTAGCACGGCTCCCGGCCCGCCTCGCGAGCCGATCGTTCTGGGGCGTGCCATGGTACCCGGACGAGGTGCGAGGGTCCCATGGGCTCGAGACGTTCTGGGATGGGGCGCGGGTCCTGGACCTCGAGGCAGAGCCCGCGCCGCCAGCGGGCATCGCTGCTCCCGCCCGGCCGCGCGTCGAGGGGAGGGCGCCGCTCCCGCCAGTGGGGCTACGGATGCTCTTCTTCGCCGGGAAGGGCGGCGTCGGCAAGACGACGCTCGCCTGCGCGACAGCGCTCCACCTCGCGCGTGCCCGGCCGCAGCAGAGAACGCTGCTCGTCTCGACCGACCCTGCGCACTCCATCGGCGACTGCCTCGATGCGTGGGTCGGCGCCGCGCCCAAGGCCGTGGTGCCGGGCCTCACGGCGTTCGAGATCGACGCGCAAGCCGAGCTCGAGGAGCTCAAACGCCAGTACGCCACCGAGCTGGACGAGTTCCTCTCGTCGGCGCTGCGGAGCCTCGACCTCGTGTTCGACCGCGAGGTGATGGAACGCCTATTCGACCTGTCCCCTCCGGGGCTCGACGAGATCATGGCATTGACCCGCGCCATGGACGTCATGTCCGAGCAGGAGATCGATCTCTTCATTTTCGACACGGCGCCAACCGGCCACCTGGTGCGCCTGCTCGAGATGCCTGAGCTCGTCGATCGCTGGCTGAAGGCGTTCTTCGAGCTCTTCTTGAAATACAGGTCCGTGCTCGGGATACCGCGCGTGGCGGAGCGCCTCGTCGCGATCTCGAAGGAGCTGCGCCGGTTCCGCCGCCTGCTCGCCGACCCCGCCTCTACCGCTCTCTACGTGGTCACCATACCCACCGCGATGGCCCTGGCCGAGACGGAAGACCTTCTAGCGAGCTGCCGCAGGCTCGGGATCGACGCGCCGCTCCTGTTCGTCAACATGGTCACTCCGGCGAGCGCGTGTGCCTCGTGCAGCGCCAGGCGCCGCGAGGAAGAGCACGTGCGGGGGAGGCTCTGCGAGATGCTGCCCGACGTGCGGCAGATCGCGGTGGGCAGGCAGGGTGAACCGCGAGGGCTCGAGCGCCTCACGGAGCTCGGCGCGGCGCTTTACGCGGAAGGAGAATGAGGTGAGCGGTCCCTTGCTGCGTGACGACAACCGCAACGTCTCGCTCGTCGAGGCGCTCGACCGCGTGCTCGGCAAGGGAGCGGTCGTTGCGGGCGACATCGTGATCTCGGTGGCCGACGTCGACCTCATCCGGCTGCAGCTCAACCTCGTCGTGGGTTCCACCGGCTCACTCAAGGTGAGCGCGCAAGAGGAGCCGCTCGGCGCGAGGGTGTCGCCGAAGCGGTGACGACCTGCGCGGGGGCCGAGCTCTCCCACGGCGGCCACCCCGAGTCTCACCGCGGCTCGTCGCAGGCACGGACCTCGCAGATCGCCATACCGCCACCGGGCATGTCCGGTGGCCAAGCTCGATACGATGTTGCTCTCCGCCGTAGTGACCAGGGACGAGCTCGCGCTGCTCGTCGAGTCGATCACGCCGCTGCGCGTGGTCATCGACGAGCGCCGGGGCCGGTCCATGACCGTGACGCGCCCGCATGCGATCGAGCTCGTACCGGGGAGAGGGCTCCGGATCCGCGGCGCCGCGCAGATGTCGTGGGACATCGCCGGGGTTGGCATCCCGGTTACGCTTCAGTCCTGGCAGGTCCTCGTCGCGCCGCGGATCGCCACGCGCGGAGGCTCGCAGGTCCTCGCGTTCGAGCCCGTGCTCGAGAACGTCGACCTGAAGCGCGTTCCCGGGATCGTCGGCGACAGGATCGTCGAGGCGGTGCAGAAGGGTCTCGCACAGTACGGCAACAAGCTTGCGTGGAACCTCGCACGCGCCCTCTCCCGACGTTGGGCCCTTTCGACGAGGATCGTTCCCAGCCGCGCGTTCGCGCTCACGGTTGCTGATTCGTCGGTGGAGATCACGGCGGAGCAGCTCCGGCTGACGGTGCGGCTCGACGCGCGGTTCGAGCAGCTCGCTTCGGCGGAGGAGCGGCTCCAAGCCGAAGCGACGCCCCCGCCGGTCGAGGCGACGCGCCCGCCGGTCGAAGCGACGCGCCCGCCAGCCGAAGCGACGCCCCCGCCGGTCGAGGCGACGCGCCCGCCGGTCGAGGCGATCGAGGCGCTCCCGCCAGTCCACGGGACGCTCCGGCCGATGGAGAGGTTCCGCGCGGCGACCGAGAGGTTGCACGCGGCCCAGGTGGCGCGCGCGGCGCGCTCGCGTCGCGTCCCCGCAAAGAGTCGCACGCCTCGCGGGGCGGCGTCGCGGCCGAAGACGCGATAGATCAGGAGGAATGAACCCTCCGCCGCAGGCGCCATCCGCCGCCGATCATGGCTCGCCGAGCGGAGGAGCGAAGCTGTAGGGAGGCCAGGCGCCAGACTCTCGCAGCGTGACGCCAGCCGGACGGAGCTCTTCATCGAAGCGCGCGACCAGCGCGTGGAGCCGCGGCACGTCCGCCGCCGGAACGAGGACCGCCCAGTTGAAGATCATTTCGCCGAACGGTTGGCCTTCGCTGTTAGGGAGAATGCTGCGCTCGACCGCGCTCGACGACACGGCCTTGAGCTCGCTCCACAGCCGGTTGGCGGTCTCCTGGAGCCATGCCTGGAGGCTCGCCTCGGCCTGCGCGATCATCCGCTTCTGCTGCATGTAGCGCATCCCCTGCGACGCGGACGGAGCGGACGGCGACGACGCCATCGTGGCCTTGACCCGCGCGTCGATGGCGAGCTCGCGCTGTACGTACCCCTTGACGGCCCACTCCTCTTGACCAGCGACACGGTCCAGAAAGGCGACGATCGTTTCGTGGTTCCGGGCGACCAAGCGCCCCAGACTCTCCTCGGACGAGAAGAGCGTTCCGAGCCGAACCGGAAGGACGGGGGACGACGCCGCGACCCGCTCGATGACTTGCTCGTGGCGGAGGGCGCGGGGGCCCAACCACTCGATGCTTTTCGTGCGCGCTTCGGCCTCCGGCCCCGTGAAGTCTTCGAGGCTGGTCTCGCTCACCACCGCGACCACGTCGCCCATCCGGCGCAGCTCGAGCGCACTCCGGCCGTCAATCCCGGTCCCTTCGAGAGGCGCTCCGAGCGCGGCAGGCCCCGCGAAGCAGAACAGGTAGACACCCGTGCCCGGCTGGCTCTCAGTGTAGGGCTGCAGGACCGAGCTCCTTTCCGCGCTTCGATGGTTTCGCCCTCGCGGCGACCTCGGCGAGCGAGCCCTCGAGCTCCTCGCGACGGATCGCGATCTCGCCCTCCTGCTCTTCGATGACGCGCCGGACCGCGGCGAGCGCTGCGCGCTCGCACACGAGTGCGATCTCGGCGCCGCTCATCCCGTCGGACCCGGCCGCGAGGAGGCGCACGAGCTCCTCCGCGTCGACGCCGGGCGCGAGGGGCTTTCCGCGAAGATGAACCGAGTAGATCCGAAGGCGGTCCTCGAGGCTGGGCTTTGGAATTTCGACCATCGCGTCGAAGCGCCCCGGGCGCAGAACGGCGGGGTCGATGATGTCCGGCCGGTTGCTCGCGCCGAGCACCAGCACACCATGGAGCTCCTCGATCCCGTCCATCTCCGTGAGGAACTGGCTTATGACGCGCTCGCCGACGTGCGACTCGCCCCCGCCGGAGCTCCTCTCCGGAAGCAGCGCGTCGATCTCGTCGAAGAACGCGATGCACGGCGCCGCCTGGCGGGCCTTGTGGAAGACGTCGCGCACCGCGCGCTCGGACTCCCCCACGTACTTCGAGAGGAGCTCCGCCCCCTTGACGGAGATGAAGTTGACCCCGCTCTCCGTCGCGATCGCCTTGGCCAGCAACGTCTTGCCGCAGCCCGGCGGGCCGGTGAGCAGGATGCCCTTGGGCGCCCTGACGCCCGCCTTCTCGAAGAGGTCGGCGTGCTTGAGGGGCCACTCCACGGCTTCGATGAGCCGACGCTTGATCTGCTCGAGCCCTCCGACGTCGTCCCATCGAACCGACGGGACTTCGACGAACACCTCGCGGATCGCCGATGGCTCGACATCCCCCAGAGCACCGACGAAATCGTCGGGACGGACCACGAGACGGGAGAGCAGCTCGAGCGGGACGCTGCGCTGCGTGAAGTCCAGGTCGGGGAGGAAGCGGCGCAGGCAGCGCATCGCCGCCTCCCGGCAGAGAGCCTCCAGATCGGCGCCGACGAAGCCGTGCGTGATCTCCGCGAGCTTCGGGAGATCCACGCCAGGGCCGAGCGGCATCCCGCGGCTGTGAATCTCCAGGATCTGGAGGCGACCATTGACGTCGGGGATCGGTATCGCGATCTCGCGGTCGAACCTCCCCGGACGGCGGAGGGCAGGATCGAGGGCGTTGGGGATGTTCGTAGCGGCGATGACAATCACGCTCTCGCGCCTCTTCAACCCATCCATGAGCCCGAGGAGCTGCGCTACGACCCGCTTCTCGACGTCTCCGACGACGCGCTCGCGGCTCGGGGCGATGGAATCGATCTCGTCGAGGAAGATGATGCTCGGGCTCTTCTTGCTGGCCTCCTCGAAGATCTTTCGGAGGTGCGCCTCGCTCTCGCCGTAGAACTTGTGGATCACCTCTGGCCCGCTGATGCTGAAGAACCGGGCGTCCGTCTCGTGCGCGATCGTGCGGGCGATGAGCGTCTTGCCAGTCCCGGGCGGGCCGTGCAGGAGCACGCCCTTCGGCGCCTCGATGCCCAGCCGATCGAAGACCTCCGGAAAGCGCAACGGGAGCTCGATCATCTCGCGGATGCGCTGGAGCTGAGGCTTCAACCCGCCGATGTCCTCGTACGAGAGCGCGCGCGTCTCCTGCTCCTCCTCCGGCGCGCCGATGTTCAGGAGCGTCGAGGCCTGCACGATCACTGGCTCCGCCGGGCTGGTCTTCTTCACCTTGAAGAGCGCCGTGCGGCTCCCGAAGAGAGCCACTCGTACCCGGTCGCCCTCGACGAGGGGCAGCCCGTCGAGGAGGGACGCCACGTACCGGATGTCCCGCCCGGACGGCCGGACGTTGATGGGCGTGAGCGTGATCTGCTCCGCGTGCGCGCACCGTCGCCTTCGCAGCATCACGTAGTCGTCGAGGCCGACGTGCGCGTTGTCCCGGCTGATCCCGTCGAGCTGCACGCGGGACTGCCCGCGCACGTCCTCGTACGCCAGCATGACCCGGCACATCGTGATCCGCTTGCCCTCGACCTCGACGGTGTCGCCGACCCCGAGCCCCAGCCTTGCCAGGTCTTCGGGGCCGACGCGCGCGAACCCGTGGCCCATGTCCTTGGCCAGCGCCTCGGTGACGCGGAGCCGGACCGGCTCATCCGTCATGGCCCGCCTTCTTTCCCGCGCTCTTCCCCGCCCGCGCGCTTCGGCACCTCGATCTGCACGATCCCGTTCTTGACGGCGAGCGTCAGCTTGTCGCGCGGCAGGCCCGGCGGAACGGCGAGCTCCTTTCGATAGCGCAGCTCGCCACGCTCCCCCGAGAGCGTAAGCGTCTCCTCCTCGAGATCCACGCGGACGTCGTTCGGCTCGACGCCGGGCATCTCGGCGACGATCAAGAGCCGCTGGTCCTCGTCGAAAACGTCGACCAGGGGCTCGCGCACCTCATCGACGACGGACTCGCCCGTGGCCTCGTTGTGCCGGATATTCCCGAATGGCTCGACTTTGAACGATTCGGCGCCTTCGCCCATGGTGCGGATGGAGAACCCGACGACGCCCTTCACCGGCTTGTCTCCGCCCGGCGCCTTGCCGCGCTCGATCTCGAAGGTCCGGACCACCTCGCCTCCTTGCTCGGCCACTTGGTTGAGCTTCTCCAGCAGGTTGACGAGGCCGACCATCAGACCGCCCTTCTTCGGCCCGGTTACTTCGTCGACGTCCTTGTCCTTCACCTTCACCATGGCTCCTCCGCGCTGGGCGCTCAGGCCCTCTATTTCCGTGGCGGCTCCTCCGGCTTCCGTGGCGGCTCCTCCGGCTTCCGTGGCGGCTCCTCCGGCGCGCCACGCTGCGGCTCTTTGTAGGGACTGAAGGCGGGGTGACCCGTCCACCAATCCATACCCATCTCCTTCGCCTTGTCGATTGAACACACGACCAGCCGGATCTGCAGGGTCAAGAGCTCCACCTGGCCGATGAAAAGCTTGATGTCGCCAGCGATCACGATTCCCTTGTCGAGCACCCGCTCGAGGACGTCCGCGAGCGAGACGTCCGCCGTTCGTGCCAGAGCCTGCTGCTGGACGGCCATCTTCGCAGATTCCTTTCCTGCTCAGCGGAGCCGGCCGAGGGGACCCAGATCCAGGTTGAGGTCCTCGTCCGTGAGGCCGAACTCCTTGCGGAGCCGGTCGATTTCCTCGCCTTGGCGCATGAGCGCGGTGCCGAGTTTCTCCAGCTGCAGGTCCGTCAGCTCCCCTTCCTCCATCCGGCGGATCGCCTGCCGCTCGAGCAGCTCGTGGAGCGCCTTCATGACCGTCAGCACCAGACGCGCTAGACCGTCGGCGGCGTGCTGCGCGTCGAGCCCGGGCGCGCTCGCGTCGTCCGGCGGGGCACGCTCCTTTCGCACCTCGAGGTTCTCGATCCGTACCTTCGGGACGGCGTCGCATGATCGTGGCTCATGCTCGCGATCAACCTGGCTCATTGGGAGGGTAGCGTGCAACTACAGGACCAATGCGCCGGCTCGAGCGACGTGCAGCAGAGCCCGGCCCACGTGAGTCGTCATTCCATCTCGAACGCTCATCTCGAACGCTCATCTCGAACGCTTGCTTGTGGAGGGCCGGCACCGCGACTTTGGACTCGGCGCCGATCGCGTATCGAGGCAGTCGCCGATGAAGTGCTCGGGGTCGGTCGAGACGAGCAGCACTCTTGGCTGCGGCCGGCGCGCGCGAGGTGGAGCGCGGGCGCGCGCCCGGCTAGGCGAGAGGCGGCTAGGCGAGAGCTAGATGGACCTCCTGCGCGAGGGCCGACCGGATTCTTCCTTGGAACGCCGTAAGCGCGAGCCCGAGCTGCAGGTCGATGTCGACCGCCGCCTCGTTGACCACGATCTTGCCTGAGAGCTTTGACGCCTTGATGTCAGCCTCGTCACCGTGCCACTCGACCTCGACGCCGTACTTCTTCTCGAGTCCGACTTGCAGCTTCTCGAGCCGTCGGTGGGCCTCCTCTTTGCCGAGGTGATGGCCTTGGTGAATGCTGATCTTCGCCATGCCTGGCGGCCGTGCACTGCTTGTGCCGGCCCCTTGCGCCGCAAGTTGGATCTCCCCATGTTGTGGAGGCGAGCCGAATGCGCGCACGCAAGCCCTCAGGGCAGCAGGGAGGTCACTGTGGCACAAGTGCAGAAACAGGGCGGTCCATCCGGCGGAGGCCTATCGGAAGTAATCGACCTCGTCCTGGACAAGGGCATCGTCATCGATGCCTGGGCGAAGGTCTCGCTGGTGGGGATCGAAGTTCTCGGCGTCCAGGGGCGCGTCCTCATCGCGTCGGTCGACACGTACCTCCACTACGCCGACGCTGTGGCCGCGACCGCGACCGCGGCCATGCCGACTACCGCGTGAGAAGGGGCACACGACGCGCCGTCGCCCGAGAGTCCCGAGAGTCCCGAGAGTCAGGACGAGAAGCATGTTCTCGGGCAAGAGACGCTCGAGGAGCAACCGAATCTCGTCGATTGCGTCGTTGATTCGTTCGACTATCTCAACGGCAGATCATGATGGCGGTCCGGCATCGCCCTGTTGCCAACGCGAGTGCCATCGAGCGAGCGCCGGAGCCCCGCGTGGCCCGGGGTACGTTGCTGGCGCGATCACGAGCTCCTTCGAGCGCGAGAGCTTGGAGCCGAGGCTCGTGAGCCGCGCCAGCTCGGAGCGCTCGACCTGGACCGCCGTGTTGCAACGCGTACACCCGGGCTGGCTCACCGCGTTCGCGAGGATCGCCGCGAGCGGAACTTCGAGCTCCTGTAGCTTGCGCGCGAGGCGCTCCGTCTCGAGGCGCGGGAGGGCCGCCGGGCGCGTGACCGCAACGAACGCGGTTCGCGCCGGATCCGCAAGGAGCGCCATCAGCGCCCGGAGCTGGCGCGCGAACGTGGTGAGGTCGCTGGCGAACTCGCCGAGGCCGACGACGTTTCGATATTTGAGAACCGTCGTCATGAGCGCATGCACCCACTCGAGCGCTTTGCGCGGGAGCTCCAGGAGCCGCATCGTGTGCCCCGTCGGAGCGGTGTCCATGACCACGAGATCGTAACGGTCCGGCGGGGACAGAGCCTCGGTCATCGTGACGAGGGCGAGGACCTCGTCGATCCCCGGCGGAGCGAGATCGAGGAGGTCCTCGAGCACGACCCGGTCGAACGCGGCATCCATCCTTCCGCGAAAGATGGATGAGAAGATGTCGTTGATCGAGTCGAGGTATCGATCGCGCATGGCTGCCCACGCGCTAGGCGCGTCGAGCTCGCGCGCGACGAGATTCGACGGCCCACCCGGTACCGGCCGCTCCTCGTCCGAGAGTTGCGTCGCGAACGCGTCCCCGAGCGAGTGGGCCGGATCGGTCGACAGGACCAGGATTCGATCGCGCGGCCGCTCCTCGGCGAGGGCGATCGCCGCAGCCGCAGCTGCTGTCGTCTTGCCGACGCCACCCTTACCGCCGAAGAGCACGAGCTCGGCCGACGACGGGATCGGCAAGCGAAGCCCGCGCCCGCGAGGCGTCGCCGCCCGCGGCGCGATCGCGCGTGGCGGCTCCGGCGGCTCCTCAACCTTGCGGACGGAGTGCGCCAGCTCGAGGAGTGCGTTCGCTCCGCGCGGCTCGGCGATCTGCGCCGGCACCTCGACGATTCGGGTACCTGCGAAGGTACGGGCGATCCGAAGCCGCCACGGGCGCTCCGCCCGCACGCGATCGATGCACCGAGCGCAGGCGCGGCCGGGGAGCGGCCAGACGCGGTTCATCACGACGGCACCGATCGCCACGCCCAGCCGACTCAGCGCGCGGGCAGCATTTTCGGATTCGAGGACGGGCAGCTCCTCGGGGAGCGTCACCCAGGTGAACGACGTGCGCGTGCGATCCGTGAGGAGAGCCCGGAGCGAGGTGGCTTCACGGGCGATCTCGTCGATGACCTCGTCCGCGAAGTCGGGCCGCCATGAGCCCCCGAGGCTCGTGGCGAGGAATCGGTGCTTCTCGTGCATGTCGTCGAGCACCTGCGCCAGGCGTCCGAGCGTCTCCGGCATCTCGAGGAGGCGCAGCGTATGGCCGGTCGGCGCCGTGTCGATGATGACCTCGTCGTACGGGCGGGCGTGGGCCAGTCGCGTGAGCTCGACGAGGCCGACGAGCTCGTCCACTCCGGGGAACGAGAGCGAAAGTAGCCGGTCGATGTCCTCGTCATCCAGGTAGGTGCCGCGCGCGGCGATCGTGTGGAAGGCCTCGTCACGCGCTCGGAGCCAGCGGCCGAGTGCGCGGTCCGCGTCGAGCTCTGCGGCGTAGAGCTCTCCGGCTGCACCTCGGACGCGGCGGGCCTCGGGGCCGAGGCGTTCGGCGAGTGCGTCCGCGAGTGAGTGGGCAGGGTCCGTCGAGACGATCAACACCCGTGACCCGTCGCTCGCCGCCCGGACGGCGGAGGCCGCGGCGCATGTGGTCTTGCCGACTCCGCCCTTGCCGCCGAAGAACGAGAGTCGCGGACGTGTCGACGCCTCAGCCACGCGACGACCGTAGCCGATTCGCCATCCGAAGCCTCGTCGAGATGTGCGTCCACGAGCGTGAGCGCGGAAGCGCTCGTCCTCGATCGGTTCCGATGGATGGCTTCCACGGGTGATCGGAAGGGGGGGTCGCGCGACCTAGTCCCTCCAATGTCGTCGAGATCACATCGCGTCGCGTGGTGGAATCGTCAGCGACGCTTGCGCCGGCGCGCAGCGACCATCGAGACTACGCCAGCGAGGGCAGCGAGCTCCCAGCCGCTCCTGCCTTCGGCCGCCACACCACAGCCCGTCGTCGTCGTCGTCGTCGATCCCGGCGCGGCGCCGTTCTCGGTGCCGTCTCCGGCGGGATCGCCTTCGCCGCTCGGATCGGTCGGGTCCTCCCCGTCGCCGCTCGAGTCGCCGCTGCTCGAACCGCCGCTGCTGGAGCCGCCGCTGCTCGAGCCGTTGTCCGGTCCCGCGTCGGGGCCGCTCGTGCCCACCGAGCCGCCCTTTCCGCAGAGGTTCTGCGTCAGGCAGTACTTCTCGCCCGGGGCGAGCTCCTCGCAGCAGCCGCCGCCGCCGCCGCCGCCCGGGAGACCGTTGCAGTCTGCATTCGTCGCGCAGCTCACGGAGCAGAAGCTCGTCGAGCTCGAGTAGATGCAGATTTCGCCGCCGACGTTGGCGTTGCAGAAGGGCAGGGCCTGGTTGCCCGGGTACGCGCACGCGTCGCCGAGCTTACCCTTCGGGTTGAACGGCGCGGGGCCGGGGACGGCCGCGCACGGCTGTCCGGACGGTGTGAAGGTGGCGCTGAGCGTGTAGTTGCCGGCGCTGGCGGCGCTGTTGCCGTAGGTGTCGGCCACGACGTAGTAGGTGCCGCAGCCCACCTGGAGCTGGGCCTGCGAGTCGTGGCGCGCCTTGCACGCGTGGGGCGCGGGCATGCCCTCGTGGATCTGCACGTCGATGTCGGTGGCCGCGTCGTCCTGGACGCTGACGGTGAGCGTGCCGGGCTGCGTGATGTTGGCGACGTAGACGTACTCCGGGCCCTTCTGCGGCTTCGACGGCTCGATGGCACACGCGTCGAGGACGCTGCTCGGCGACTGGCGCGTGTCGCGCGCATCGGTGTACGGGAACGCTCCGATCGGGATCGGGTTCGTCGTGGTGCCGAGCGGGTTCGCGGTGGTCTGAGGTCCGGTGATGCCGTTGTAGCGCCGGGGAATGTACCCGTTGACGTGCGACCAGCCGCCGGTCGTGTTCACGTTCACGTTGTAGCCGTAGGCCTCGATCATTGCCGGCTCGCCGCTGGCGAGCAGATGCGTGAACATCGCCACGTGGTAGGCGCGCTTGTTGAAGACGTCGCCGGTCATCATGTTCGCGACCTGGATCTGCGGAGCGAGGGTCGCGCTGTCGTGGATGCTCGTCGTCGTGTTGTGACCGACGCCCCACACCTGGCTCACGAAGCCCGAGCAATCGACGCCCGTCGTGCAGGCGAGGATGTCGCCCTGTGCCGGGGAGCCCGCGCCCTGACCGGCCGCGATCTGCGCGTCGAACTGCGCGAGGGTGAAGTACCCGCCCCAGTCGTACGCGACGCCGACGTAGTCGCCGGGCGTGAACGCCGAGACGTACGAAGCCTTGCACGACGCGGTCGTGTTCGCCTGCGACGCGCGCCACTTGTGCATCGCATACGAGCGCGCCTTCACGAGCGCCTCTTCGCGCGTGAGCGCGCTTGCAGGCGTGGCGGCGCCGACCAGCGCGAGGAGCGAAGCCGAGAGGAGGAGACGCTTCATCGAGGACCTCATCGCGCTGCTCCCGGGACCTTCCAGGTCGAGACCTCGAGCCCGCTCTCGCTGGGCCGGGCGAAGACGAGCGTGTTGCCTGCGAAGGCGAGCTCGCGCCGCGGGACGTACGTGCCGGGCGGCGGCAGCTTGGTCCGGAGGACGATCTTGCCGGCGGCGACGTCGACGCAGGCGGCCTCGCGCGACGTGACGAGCGCGCCCGTCGCGTCCTGGGTCACGGCCTCAAGCCGGAGGCAGGCCACGTTGCCGGACGTGCCCACGATGCGGGCGGCCGAGCCCTTCCCGAGCGCCACCGTCTCGGCCAGTCCTTTGCGCTGCGCGCTCTCGCGACCGAGCGCGTAAACTGACCGGAGCTCGAGCTCGCCCGTCTCCGTGCGCACCGCGACGAGCCCTTGGCCCGCAGGCAGGAAGGCCGCGCCCTCACGCTTTCCCGCGAGCACCTGGCCGGCGAGCTGCGGCATCGACGGGCTGCCGAATGCGAACGTCTCCTGGAAGCCGTTCTGCGCGAAGACCTGCCGGGAGCGGCCGAGCGTGATGGTCGAGACGACCTCGACGGCGCTCGTGTCGACGGCTCCGGCGGGCGCGCCGTCCGGTCCGAAGACGAGCACCTCCGGCTTGACCGAGCGGCGCACCGCGAACGCGCCGTCTGGTCCGATCGCGAGATCGTCGGCGTCGACCGGGACGCTCGCGACCGTGGTGAGCGTGTCACCTTCGAGCCGTGCGACCCGGCCGTGGAGGGCATCGAGGAGGTATACGCCGCCTCGTCCGACGGCGACGGCGGGCACGCCGAGGGCCGCGCCTTCGGTCTCCTCGGTCACGCGGGCGCGGAAGCCGAGCCCGCCCGAGCCCTCGCCCCACGGAATCGTGACGGAGGTGCCCTGCTCCAGCGCCGAACGCCGGCTGCCCGTCGCCCCTTCGGCGCCGCCAGCCTTGTCCCCGTCGTGTCCACATGCGGCCATCGCGAAGGCGATGGCGGCGACCCCAAAGTGCTTTGCCGTCATGTGCGCTGCCTACAAGCTCGGCCGCTGTCTTGGCGCCGAGTCGGCGTTCGGTCAAGCCTGATCCGCCCGTGCACCCCGGCTTCCGGGCAGGCCTCGTTCCGCGGCAGTCCGCTTCACTCCGGCCGTCGCGTCACTTCGGTTGGCGCGTCAGTTCGCGCTGCGGAGGCAGCGGCCGCCGCCGCGACAGGCGCCCTCGAGGACGAGATCGACGATCTGCGCGATCCGGTGGTTCGTCGGCGTCTCGTGATGGAAGAAAAGAAGATGCTGGAGCGAGCCGACCAGCATCGAGAACACCATCTCGACGTCGGTTCCTCTCGGTAGCTCGCCGCGGGCGACCGCTCGCGCGACGGTCGCCTTCGGACCCGACTCCTTGCTCTTTCGGATCTCGTTCATGAGCGCCGCCACCTCGGGGGTCAGTCCCTCGGCGAGGATCATGCGAATCAGGGCCTGACCGCGACGTGTGCTCAGCATGTCGCGGATCTCGGTGAGTATCGCGATCATGTCGGACCGGAGCGAGCCGGTGTCCGCGCTGCAGAGGGCGGTGTCGGCCTCACGCTTGACCGCAGCGCCCACGAGGTCCGTCTTCGTCGGCCAGCGTCGGTAGACCGTGGTCTTGTTGACGCCGGCGCGCTCCGCCACGGTCTCGACGGAGAGGGCCGCGTAGCCGACGCGCGCGAGCTCGTCGAGCGTCGCTTCGAGGATCTTCTCGATGAGCGGCTCGCCGCGGACCTGCCTCGCGCGTTCGGACGGCAGCGGGGTGGGGATCGGAGCGGACGGATCTGGCCGTTCCGTGCGATCGGAGGCCGGCGCCTTCTTGTTCGCGGAGCGACGCATGAATCCGCTCAGAGCATAGCGACGGAGATTGTCATTGCAACGTTACGTTGCTTTGTCCGAAACGCCGGATGAAGCGAGAGCATCGCAACGTCGGGTTGCAATGTCGCCGGAGAGAAACGTGATGAAGAGTGCCCTTGCCGCAGCGTCTTTGGTGGTGATCGCCGGGGCGACGGCCGGTTGTAAAACCGCGAAATCAGCAGAAAATGAGCCAAGTGCGGCGACGGCCACCGCGCCGGCGCAGGTGAACACCCATACCGTCACGTCGAAGCTCGTTCCGAAGTACCTCCTCGTCACGGGTCAGCTGAAGAGCTCCCGGGAGACGGACCTGGCGGCCAACGCGAGCGGCAAGGTCATGCAGACGCGCGTCGAGCGCGGGACGCAGGTGAAGGCCGGCGAGACGTTGGCGACGCTGGACGTGCGTGCAGCAGCGCTCTCTGCGGCCGAGGCCCGCGCTCATGCGGAGACCGCAGCGCAGAACGCGAAGACGGCGAAGAGCGACTGTGAGCGCGCGGACGCCCTCCTCCAGTCGGGAGCCATCTCGCGCGCCGAGTTCGATCGCCTCGATGCGCAGTGCCGGACCACGGACTTTCAGGTCTCGGCCGCGCAGGCGCGATCGAAGCTCGCCGCCCAAAACGTGGGCGACGGCGTCATCCGCGCGCCGTTCAACGGCTTCGTCACCGAGCGTTACATCGACGTCGGCGAGTACGTGACGGCGAGCTCGAAGGTCGTCACCATCGTCGACCTCGCGTCGCTCCGCCTCGAGTTGACCGTCCCCGAGAGCAATATCGCCGCGGCGAAGAAAGACGCCGCCGTCTCGTTCACGGTGGCCGGCTACCCGGACCGCACGTTCGGCGGCACGGTCCAGTACATCGGAGCTTCGGTGCGGGCCGCGACGCGCGACATCGTCGCCGAGGCGACCGTCGACAACGCCGACGGTGTCTTGCGCCCCGGGATGTTCGCGTCCGTGCGGCTCCAGAACGGCGAAGAGAAGACTCCGGTCGTGCCCAAGAACGCGGTCGTCACGCGTGGCGACAAGCAGGTCGCGTTCGTCGTCGAGAACGGCCGCCTCGAGCAGCGCATCGTCCAGACGGGCGACGTGATCGGCGAGGAGATCGCCGTGCTCCGCGGAATCGCCGACGGCGAGCGCCTCGTGCTCGCTCCGGCCGAAACCCTCAAGAACGGCCAGGCGGTCAAGTAGCCGGCACCGCCGGATCAGGATCAACCGAGGAAACCCTCATGCAGTGGCTTGCGCGCGTTTGTATCCAGCGCCCGGTCTTCGCGACCGTGCTCATGCTCGTTCTCGTCGTGCTCGGCGGTGCGGCATACGGAAAGCTCGGCCTCGACCAGTTCCCCAACGTCGACTTCCCGATCGTCGTCGTGACGACGACCCTCCCCGGCTCCAGCGCGGAGGAGATGGAGAGCGACGTCTCCGACAAGATCGAAGGTGCCGTCAACACGATCAGCGGCATCGACGAGCTCCGCTCGACGTCCAGTGAGGGCGTCTCGATCGTCGTCGTCACGTTCGACATCGCCAAGCCGGTCGACGTGGCCGCACAGGAGGTGCGCGACAAGGTCAACCTGGTCATGCCCGACCTGCCGAAGGGGATCGACCAGCCGGTCATCAGCAAGATCGACCCGGGCGCATCTCCGATCCTCTTCGCGGCGCTCCGCTCGAAGCAGCCGATCCGCGAGACCACCGAGCTCGCGGACAAGGTCGTTCGCCGCCAGATCGAGAGCATCGACGGCGTCGGCGAGGTCAAGATCATCGGCGGGCGCAAGCGCCAGATCAACGTGCTCCTCGACCCGATCGCGCTCCGCTCATACGAGGTGACCGCCATCGATGTGCAGCGCGCACTCGCCACGCAGAACCTCAACGTGCCGGGCGGCAGCGTCGAGACCGGCCCGAAGGACATCACGCTCCGCGTCGCCGGCCGCGTTGCCAGTGTCGAGGAGGTCGGCCGCATCGTCGTCAAGCAGAAGGCGGGGAGCCCGATTCGCGTCGAGGATCTCGGTCGCGTCGAAGACGGCGCGGAGAAGGAAGAGAGCGCGGCTCAGTACGACGACGAGCCCACGGTCGTCCTCCAGATCAAGAAGCAGTCCGGAAAGAACACCGTCGCCGTCGTCGACACCGTGCTCGAGCGCCTCGACGAAGTGCGCAAGGGCCTCCCGCCCGGCGTCTCGCTCGACATCGTCTACGACAACTCGGGCGTCATCCGGACCTCGACGCATGCCGTGCTCGAGCACCTCGTGCTCGGCGCCGTGCTCGCCGCCATCATCGTCCTCATCTTCCTCGGCAGCGGTCGGAGCACGGTCATCGCCGCGATGGCGATCCCGATCTCGATCGTCGGCACCTTCGCCGTCATGTACGCGTTCGGCTTCACGCTGAACTTCCTCACGCTGCTCGCGCTCGCGCTCGCGGTCGGTCTCGTCATCGACGACGCCATCGTCGTCATCGAGAACATCATGAGCTTCATCGAGCGCCACGGGTACAAGCCGTTCCCGGCCGCCGCGCTCGCGACGAAGGAGATCGGCCTCGCCGTCCTCGCGACGACGCTCGCCCTCATGGCGGTCTTCGTGCCGGTCGCCTTCATGGGCGGCATCATCGGCAAGTTCCTCATGAGCTTCGGCCTCACGATGGCGAGCGCGATCGGCGTGTCGCTCATCGTCTCCTTCTCGATCACGCCGATGCTCGGTGCGCGCTGGCTGAAGGCGCACGAGCCGGGTCAGAAGCCGTCCTTCATCCAGCGCCTCGGTGACGCCATCTACGGCCCGATCGAGCGCGTGTACATGGTCGCGCTCCGCTTCTCGATGAAGCACCGCTGGGTCGTCGTGCTCGCGTGCGTCGCCGCGCTCGCGTCGATGGGCCCGGTCGGAAGCCGCCTCAAGGGAGGCTTCCTCCCGACGAACGACAAGGCGCAGTACCAGCTCAGCATGCGCGCGCCGGAAGGCACCAGCGTTGCCGAGACGCGCCTCGCCGCCGAGCGCATCGCGCAGGACATCAAGGCGCTTCCGGGCGTCACGCACACGCTCATCACCGTGGGCGACGACGACATGAAGACGCAGAACCTGGCCACCATCCGCGTCCTCCTCACCGATCCGAAGGAGCGCGAGGTCACGCAGGAAGACCTGATGAACCGCACGCGCACGGAGATCGCGGGCAAGCTCCCCAGGACCCTGCGCGTGACCGTCGCCGACGTCCCGGACTTCAGCGCCGGCGGCGGCTCCCAGGCGAAGGTGCAGTACGCGCTGTCGGGACCGGCGCTCAGCGAGCTCGAGCGTATCGCCACGGAGCTCACTGACGAGCTTCGACAGGTGAAAGGCGCCGTCGACGTCGACAACTCGCTGATCGTCGGCAAGCCCGAGCTCCGCGTCGGCATCGATCGTGATCGCGCCGCCGACCTCGGGGTGCAGGTCGCCGACGTCGCGTCTGCCCTCCAGATCTTCGTCGGCGGCCTCAAGGTGTCGACGTTCTCCGAGAACGGCCAGCAGTACGACATCCGCGCGCGCGCCGACGAGAAGTTCCGCGCGGACCCCGACATGCTGCAGCTCCTCTCCGTACCCTCGTCGAAGCTCGGCAGCGTTCCGCTCACGAGCGTCGTGAAGCTCGACGACGCGACGGGCCCCGCGAAGATCGAGCGGCTCAACCGCTCGCGCCAGGTCACGATCATGGCCAACTCGACGCCCGAGGTCGGCGACAACGCCGTCGGCGCGGCGCTCCAGGCCATCGCGGAGCGTACGGAGCTGCCGAACGGCTACCGCTTGCAGCCGCTCGGCATGTCGAAGGAGTCGGCCAAGATGGCCAAGGCCTTCCTGCTCGCGTTCGCGATGTCGTTCATCTTCATGTACCTCATCCTCGCGGCGCAGTTCGAGTCGTGGCTGAACCCGCTCATCATCCTCCTCGCGCTGCCGCTCACGGTCCCGTTCGGCCTCATCTCGCTGCTCATCTTCAAGCAGGGCATCTCGATGTTCTCGATGCTCGGCCTCCTCGTGCTCTTCGGCGTCGTGCAGAAGAACGCGGTGCTCCAGATCGATCACACGATGCAGCTGATCCGGGCGGGGAAGCCGCGCCTCGAGGCCATCCTCGAGGGAAGCAAGGACCGTCTCCGCCCGATCCTCATGACGTCGCTCGCCTTCATCGCCGGCATGATTCCCCTCGTCGTCTCGAAGGGAGTCGGTGCCGGATTCAACCAGGCGATGAGCGGCATCGTCGTCGGCGGCCAGGCGCTCTCGCTGGTGCTCACGCTGCTCGCCACTCCGGTCATCTTCTCGCTCTTCACGGACCTCGCGATCTGGGTGCAGAAGAAGCTGCCGAAGGGCCGCACGCCCGAGCAGACCGGTGAGAACGAGCTCGACAACCTCGATCAGCTCGAGCACACGGCGCACGGCGCCCCCGCCGCGCACGCAGCGGAGTAGGGACCGCGCTCAGGGATCGCCGGTGGCATCGCAGACCTCACGTGGGACGGGGAGGCCCACGTGGGCGCACCAGCGGGACTCGCGCCTGGTGGGCGCGGGGCCGAGGGAGACGAGACCACCGGCGAAGCGGACGGCAGACGAGGCGGTGTCGCCGCTCGGCATCGCGTAAGAGAGGCAGATACCGCCTTCACATCGAAAGAAGCCGCCCGGTGAGCCGCCGTCCGGATAGGCGCCGGGCGGCAGCGCGAGCGGGAGACCCATGCCCGTGGCGGCGTCGACGAGCTTGAAGGCGCCACGGTAGCTGCCGAACGCGAGCAGTTGTGAGGTCGCTGCCTGGAGCTCCCACGCGCACGGGACCGGGCCCCTCATCCCGCACGTCGCGTGACCGAGCGCCTGTCGACGTCGCGTGATGCCGTCGCGGCCGACGAAGCAGGCGGTGTCGGGTCGAGCCCGTCCGCGGCGGCGTGCTAGCTTCGTCGCGCGCCATGAAGTTCGAGCAACTCGACCGTCGGATGCGTGTCTACGAGACCGCTCACGACCACTGCGTCCTGCCGGGCATCCACATGGTCGCGCGGATCGACGGGCGGTCGTTCTCGCAGCTCACCCGCTCGCCCGAGCTCGCGTTCGACGCCCCGTACGACCTTCGCTTCCGCGACTGCATGGTGGCGACGCTCGAGCACCTCGTCACGAAGACGGGCTTCTCCGTGCTCTTCGGCTACACGCAAAGTGACGAGATGTCCCTCCTCTTCCGGAGGGACGAGTCGCTGTTCGGACGGAAGCTGCGCAAGTTCCTCTCGGTCCTCGCCGGCGAGGCGAGCGCGAAGTTCTCGGTGGCGCTCGGAACGGTCGCCGCGTTCGACGCGCGGATCTCGCAGCTCCCCGACACCGAGGCTGTCGTCGACTACTTCCGCTGGCGTCACGAGGATGCGCATCGGAACGCGCTGAACGGGCACTCGTACTGGCTGCTCCGCCGGCAGGGCCTCGATGACCACGCGGCGACGGAGAAGCTGAAGGGGGTGTCCGTCGCCGATCGGAACGAGCTGCTCTTCCGCGCGGGGATCAACTTCAACGACGTGCCGGCCTGGCAGAAGCGGGGCATCGGAGTGCTCTGGGAGAACGAGGAGCACATCGGGACCGACCCGCGGACAGGGGCTGCGATCACGTCGTCACGCCGACGCGCGGCAGTGAAGCTCGACCTCCCGATGAAGACGGAGTTCGACGATCTCGTTCGCGGCATCGTCGAGCGTCAGTAGCGCGATCACGCGCGATCGAAACGCGCGAGCAGCGTCGCCGGCGGAAGGACCTCGAAGCCGAGCCCGGTCGGGTAGTCGCGGACGTTGCCGGTGACGATCGCATCGGCATGTCCGGCGAGCGCGGCCTCGACGAAGATGCGGTCGTCGTCGTCCGTCATCGCGCCCGTCCAGGCGGCGACCTCGTCGAGGAGCGTCCCGCGCGCGCGAAGCGTCGCGAGGAAGTCGGTCACGCGCTGGCGGTCGATCGCGCGGAACTTCGGGCGCTCCAGCACCTCGCGGTACTCGTCGGCGATGCGCTCGTCGAACAGCACGGTCCCCGCCTTCCAGATCGCGTCGAGCGCGCGAGCCGGGACGCTGCCGGGCTTGAGCAGCGCAGAGACGATCACGTTGGTGTCCACGACGAGGCGCATCGAGATCTCGCGGCCTTCGGACGGTTGCACGGCGAGAGGCCCGGGGACAAGCGCCGTCGTAGATCCCTGGCGATCGAGCTCGAGCAAGCTCCAAGCGCCGGTTGTGGTCGCGCTCCTCTGGAGGGCGCCTCGACGCGGCTCTTCGAGGAATGCCGGTTGAAGGAATGCCGGTTGGGCTATCCTCGGGTGAGCCTCGACGCCGCCCATGCGAACGCTCCCCCTCGTCGTCGTCCTCACCGCGCTTCTCGGTGCTTGTGTTCCTGCGCCGCCGATCACGGTCGTGCACGTCGGCAAGAGCGCTCCGAAGGATCAGGTCGTGGGCGAGTTCGTGAACATGCGCCGGCCTGCTGCCGACGGCTACGCCGGAGTGCGCGGCGGCGCATACGTCGTTCGCTCGGCCGAGGACTGGGAGACGATGTGGAAGGGCGCGCCCGAACAGCCCGCCTTCCCGTCGACGTTCGATCCGACGAAGGAGATGCTCCTTCTCGTCGCGACCGAGGACGCGATCGTCTCGGCGCTCACGATCAACCGCGCCGTCGAGACCGCCGAGGCGGTGACCGTCTTCGTCCGGCAGACGCTGCTGGGGGAAGGATGCGTTCGCAGGTCCGACGATCGCATCGGTCTCGACGCCGTCGTCACGCGTCGCGTGGACAAGCCGCTCCGCTTCATCGTCGAGGATGAAGACGGTGCGTCATGCGGGGAGCCGCCCAAAGCGGAGATCGGCTGTCGGATGGCCGCGGCGCAGTCGTGGAGCACGAAGCTCACCGCCAAGACGGGCGACGTGATCGAGTGCGAGCTGTCGACGGTCGCGACCGGCAAGTACGAGCTCATCGATCAGATGCTCTCGCTCATCGACTCGCCTCCGGGATCGAACGCGAAGCTTGCCTTCTCGAAGGGGGCGACACGGGCGACCCTCGCGCTCGACGAGTTCGGCACCTACTCCATTCGCGGCGAGGCGACCGACGAGGCAGGACGGAGAGGCCGCGCCACGGCCTTCATCGAGGTGCTCCCGAAGAAGACGCGCGACGTCCTCGTGCAGCTCACGTGGTCGGAGGCCGACACGTCCGAGCTGACCACGCCACTGCCGCGTGTCCTCTTGCGCGTGGCGCAGGACGGGCCGCGTGGTCAGCGTTGCTCCGCCGAGGTGCCGGTCCCCGGGCTCTGCGATGCGAAGACGCGCGGTCCGTACACGTACATGAAGATCCCCGCTTCGCGACGGAAGCTCCCCATCTCGCTGCTCTACCTCGACGAGCGCGCGCAGGAGGGCCCGGCGCCGTGCGTGAACGTCTGGTTCAATGGCCAGCGCACCGTCTCATCATGCGATCGCGATCATCGTCACGCCGAGGACCGGTGGGAGATGGGAACGCTCGAGACGTGGACGGGGAACATCGTGCCTCCGAAGGTGCCGAATGAGCCTCCGGCCCACGTGCACGATGCGAAGCCGGCGTCCGGCAAGGCCGGCGCACCGACGTCCCCGACGACGAAGGCCGGGCCACCGCACGCCGCTTCGAAGAGGTGAGCGCGTCACGCGCCTCAGCCGGTTTCTTGGTAGGCCTACATTGTCCTACCTACGATACGGGTTGGAGGCTTACCCATGTCGTTCCTCGAGCCGATTCGTACGTCGTTCCGTCGCTATGTTCGCATCGACTGTCAGGTCGTACGCGAGCACGACTTCCGGATGGTCGGCGACCTGGCGCTCGATCTCTCGACGAAGGGGATGCTCGTGCGCGCGAACGAGCGGGTGCTGACGGGCGAAGAGGTGGTCGTCTCCTTCAAGCTGCCGCGTTCGAACGAGTGGTTCGACGCGCAGGGAGTCGTTGCACGTGTCCTTCACGGCCGACGTCCGGGCGACTACGGTCTCTCGTTCGGCATCGAGTTCGTGAATCTCAGTAAGGACGATGAGCTCATCCTTTTCGAGCACCTTCGCGGGCTCGCGGCGCCCGACGCACAGCGCCCGCCGCGCCCGCTTGCGTACGACCTTTCGAGCAAGTGGATCGCCCGCGCGGCGTGATCGTCGATGAGCGTCGAGCTCGTCGACGAGCCGACGCCCTCGGCGCGCTCCCGCTCGCGCGAAGAGCTCGCTGACTACCTCGTCGAGATCGGCGCGACCCTCGCGGCGTGTGGCTGCCCGAGCTACCGCCTCGAGGACGTGATCCGCCTCATCGCGGACATCGAGGGCTGCCGCGCCGATCCATTCGCGCTCCCGACCGGGCTCTTTCTCCGCGTCACCTCGAAGGACGGCAGCGGCCCGCAGGTCCACCGGATGTCGCGGGTGAGCGACTGGGGCGTCGATCTCGCGCGCCTCACGCTCGTCGACGAGGTCTTCAACGACGTCGTCGCTCGACGCTCGACGATCGAGCAGGCGCGGGCGCGCATCCGCGCGATCATCGCGCGGCCGCCGGAGTGGTCGCCTACGATGGTGTTCGCTGCGACGACCGCCGTCTCCGGAGCGTCTGCGGTCTTCTTCAAGGGCGGCGCCCTCGAGGTCCTCGTCGCCGGGATCGTCGGCGCGGTGATCGCGGGTAGCCGGATCGCCGTCTCGATTCAGGGGCGCGCGGATTCGCTCGATCCGAGTCAGGCCGCAGGGACCTCGAGACGGAACGCGCGCCGTCTTCTCAGCGACTTCTTCGGCGGCCTCTTCGCCGCCTCGTGCGCGTGGCTCGCGCTCCAGGTCTGGCCGCAAGCGAGGCCCAGCGTCATCGTGCCGGCAGGCGCGATCGCGCTCTTTCCCGGGATGACGTTCACGACCGGCGTCGCCGAGGTCGCGCAGAAGAACGTCGTGGCGGGCGGCGCGCGGCTGATCGAGTCCGCCGTCACGCTCCTGCTCATCCTGTTCGGCGTCGCGCTCATCGCCGGCCTCGGAGACGTCGTCGGCGCAGACATGCCGACCTGGCTCGACAGGGCGTCGCTGCCGGGGCTCCCGGTTCACTGGCAAGCCATCGCGCTCCTCGTCTCGTCGGTCGGGTTCGGCGCTGTCTTCCAGGTGCCGAGGCGATGGCTGTGGACGACGTTCGTCTCGAGCGCGACGGGCTGGATCGTCGCGGCCGGCGCGGTCCACTACCGGCTGCCCGGTCACGTGGCGGCGTTCTGCGCGGCGCTCTCCGTCTGCATGCTCGCCAACGCGCTCGCGCGCAGGACGAATCGTCCGGCGCAGCTCTTCCAGCTTCCGGGGATGATGCTCCTCGTCCCGGGAAGCTTCGGCTTCTTGAGTCTGAGCGAGTTCCTCGAGAGCAAGGACGCGCTCATGGGAACGCAGCGCGCCTTCACGATGGCGCTCGTCGGCGCCGCCCTCGTCATCGGCATCCTCGTCGCGAACGTGCTCATGCCGTCGCGCAAGCTCCTGTGACGACGCTCAGCCTCGCGCTCAGCGCTTGAAGCAGTGCGGCTTCGGGCGACGGACGCCCTTCGCGTCGATGGTGAAGGGGGTGTCGCAATCGCCGTTCGTCGCGGACGGCTTCGGCGTGGGGACATCGGCTGCCGGCTTCGGCTTCGGGACCGGAGGTGCGGTCGCGGAGGCCGAAGCCGAACGTGACACCTCGAGGACGATCGCCGGCTCGTGCTCGACCGACTCCACGGCCTCCGGCGCCGGTGTTTCCGGCTGCGCGAGCTGGATCAGGCGGAACGCGAGGAGGCCGCCGCCGATGAGCAGGAGCGCTGCCGCGATCAGCATGAGGGGGGCGCGCGACGTGCCCGCTCCCGCGTCGGTGTATTCGGCGCCGAGGTCCTCGTTCGGATCGGGCTCCGCGGCGACGCCGGAGGTGGGCCGGTAGAGCGTCTCGCGCTCGTCGTCGGGGATGGAGGCAGCAGCCTCCAGCGCTGCGTTCGCGTCCGGGCGCACCACATCGGGCGGCGTCCGCACCACGCCGCTGTCGCGGACAGGTATCGGCCCTTCGGAGTCGGTCCGCATCGGCGGCAGGATCGACGGCGCGGTCTCGCTCTCGATCCGATGCACGAGCTCGATCCGCCACGCCAGCATCTCGCCTGCGGTCTCGCGTACCCACTCGCCGATCTCGCGCGCCGGCGCGGGCGTGAGGACCTTCTCGAGCGCGACCGCCAGCTCGCGAGCGGAGGACCAGCGGTTCGAGGGATCGCGATCGAGGCCCCTCATCACGATCTCGTCGAGCGCCTTCGGGAGGTCGGGCGCGATCGAGCTCGGAGGGTGGATCTCGTCGTTCATGATCGCGTAGACGAGCGCCGGAACGTCGTCCGCCTTGAACAGACGCGCTCCGGTGAGGGCCTCCCAGAGAACGACCGCCGCCGAGTAGACGTCCGCGCGGCGATCGATCGGGCCCTTCGCGAGCTGCTCGGGCGACATGTACGCGACCTTGCCCTTGATCTGATCGGTACGCGTTTCCTGCACTCGGTTGGTCGCCTTCGCGATCCCGAAGTCGAGCACGCGCGCGACGCCGTCGAGGCCGACGTGGAGGTTCTGCGGGGACACGTCGCGATGGACGATGCCGAGCGGAGAGCCGCGCTCGCTCGTCGCCTCGTGGGCTGCGTGGAGCCCCTCGAGCGCCGCGCACACGACACCGACGACGTAGCGCGGCGGGATGCGCTTGCCTGCCTCGCGCGTCTTCCGGACGAGGCGCGAGAGCGACTCACCCGCGACGTACTCCATGACGAGGAAGAGCTCGTTGTCGTCGTCGACGACGTCGAGCGTCGCGACGACGTTCGGATGACGGACCCGTGCGGCGAGGCGAGCCTCTTCGAGGAACATCGCAACGAAGTCGGGGTCTTTTGCGAGGTGGGGGTGGAGCCGCTTGATGGCGACCGTCCTCGCGAACCCGACGGAGCCGAGGAGGCGCCCGAGGTGCACGGTCGCCATCCCACCGGCGGCGATCTCACCGAACAGTGCATAGCGGCCAAGCGTGCCGCGATAGTCCGCGCTCGATTGCTCCGCCACCTGGTCAGGAACGTTACCAGACGAGGTAGATGCCCGAAAGGCAGCAGGAAAGACCGCCGTCGACTTGCCGCACGCCCCTTTCACGTCTACGTGGACCCGCGCAATGGCGCGAGATCGAAGCATGGCGACGACTTCACACACCGACGCCGAGGCGAGCCGCCGGCGGCGCATGGTCGGTCGCCTCGCGTGGTCCGTGCTCGGATACAACGTCGCGGTCATCCTCTGGGGAGCGTTCGTGCGCGCGACGGGCTCGGGCGCAGGGTGTGGCCGTCACTGGCCGCTCTGCAACGGCGAGGTCGTCCCTCGGCCGAAGAGCATCGAGACCATCATCGAAGCGGGCCATCGAGCGACGAGCGGGCTCGCCCTCATCGCAGTCATCGTTCTCCTCGTAATGACGTTCCGAGTGCTTCCGCGCGGGCATCGCGCGCGGCGCGGCGCGGTCTACTCGACCGTCTTCATCTTCGTCGAGGCCCTCCTCGGCGCCGGCCTGGTGCTCTTCGAGCTCGTGGCGCACGACGCGTCGATGAAGCGCGGCCTCTCGATGATCCTCCACCTGTGCAACACCTTCGTGCTGCTCGGCTGGCTCGCTCTCACGGCGTGGTGGGCGACCACGGAAGAGGGCGCTCCGGCGCCGGACTCCGAGCGGGAGCGATCGCAGAAGCCGCTCGTCCTCCGCGTCGCGATCGGGCTCTCGCTCGGCAGCGTCCTCGTGCTCGGCGCGAGCGGCGCGATCGCCGCGCTCGGCGACACGCTGTTCCCGGCGTCGTCGCTGCGCGAAGGCTTCGCGCAGGATCTCTCGCCGATGGCGCATGCGTTCCTCCGGCTCCGCCTGCTCCATCCGGTGTTCGCGCTCGGCGCGGGCGTGCTCGTGCTCGGCGCGGCGGGCATCGTCCGCTCGATCTCGACATCGGCGCGCGCGCGCACGTTCGCGCGCCTCGTCACCATCCTCTACGTCGTGCAGTTCGGCGCGGGGCTCCTGAACCTGTCGCTCCTCGCGCCCGTGGCGATGCAGCTCGTGCATCTCCTCCTCGCGGATGCGACGTGGGTCGCGCTCGTCCTCATGGGCTGGGAGGCCTGGGGCGCGCGCGATCAGGTCCCGGCCGCGTCTGCGTCCGAGCCCGTCGCCGTCTCGTAGCTGCTGAACCCGGCGTGCTGGTCTCGGAGACCAGGCCGCGCCTCAGAAGCCCATCATCTCGAGGAACGGGCCCGGACCGATGAGCGAGGTGCCGCCATCGATCAGCAGCGTCGTGCCCGTGATGTACGCGCTCGCGGGCGAGACGAGGAAGAGCGTGGCGTTGGCGACCTCCTCGATCGTCCCGTAGCGACCGAGCGGGACGCGGCTCTTCAGCTGCTGCTCGGCGTCGCCGGGCGCGAGGCGGCTCATGCCCTCGGTTCCCTCGATCGGGCCGGGCGCGATCGCCGTCACGCGGATGCCGAGCTTGCTCCACTCGAGCGCGAGGTCGCGCGTGAGCTTCGCGATGCCCGCCTTCGCCGCGCCGACATGGCACTGGAGCGGGGTCGGGACGTCGGCCTGCGTTGCCGTGATGCTGACGATCGAGCCGCCGCGCTTCGACAGGTGAGCGAACGCCGCGCGGCACGCGTTGAACGTCCCGCAGAGATCGATGTCGACGACGGCGCGGAAGCCGTTCGCGCTCAACGTGGCGGCGGGCGCGAGGAAGTTGCCTGCGGCGCTGTTCACGAGCACATCGAGCCCGCCGTTCGCGTCGGCGGCGTCGTTGATCGCCGTCTCGAGCGCGGGGTAGTCGCGGACGTCACACGGATGGATCGTCGCGACGCCGCCGGCCTCCTTGATCGCGGACGCTGTCGTCTCGAGCTTCTGGGCGGTGCGCCCGACGAGCGCCACCTTCGCACCATGCTGCGCGAACAGGCGCGCGATGCCGGCGCCGATACCGCTGCCGCCTCCGGTGACGAGCGCAGACTTTCCGGCGAGGAGGTTCGGGGCGAAGACGTTGGGGAACATGAGGTGCTCTCTCTCCCGGAGTGGTCTCTCTCTCCCGGAGTGCTCTCTCTCCCGGAGTGCTCTCTCTCCCGGAGTGGTCTCTCTCACCCGACGAGGAGCATCGATGCGATGCCGATGCCGAAACTGAGCATGATCACGAGGACGGCCGCGACGATGGCGATGGTGACCGTCTTGTTCGCCGTCCGCGTCGCATGCGCCACCTGCTGCATGTGAGCGTTGTGGATCTGGATGGCCGGTCCCATCATCGGACCGGGCTGACCGTGCGGGTTGTACGGATTGTACGGGGTGTACGGATTGGCGTTCATGCCGAACGCCTGGTTCATCGCGTTCGCCTGCGCGTTCGCGACGATGCCCTCGAATGCATCCGGGATCCCGTTGCCGTTCCGATCAGCCAGCATCTGGTTGACGACCGCCACCTGCTGGGCCGCACGCGCGTGGTGCGCGAACAGGGTCCCGCAGTACCGGCAGTTGGTCCCGCGGAGGTCGTCCGTCGTGAAGTTCTTTCCGCAGTTGGTACAGCTCACGGTGGGGACGGTCATCGATCGCTTCCTCGGGCTCGTGTCTTCGACGTTCGACCTCGGGCCGTGCCTCGCGCGTGAGGGCTCTCGCTAGTGCGGAGGTCGTCCGGCGCCGGCGTCTTCCTCGGCGACCTCCGCGAGGCCGGCGAGATCGGCGAGGGGCAGGGGATGGAACGGCGGGCGAGGCGTGAAGGGGAGCGACGCATCACCTCCACGCTCGGCGAGGAGGCGCGCGCAAACCGCAACGCAGCCTTTCCCCTGGCACCAACCCGTGCCGAAGCCGGTGTAGCGCTTGAGCGACTCGATGTCGTCGTGACCGCGAGCCACGGCGTCCTCCAGCTCGTGAAGGGTCACATCCTCGCAGCGGCAGACGAGTACTTTCGCCATCGGATCCTCGTCGAGGCTAGCAGTCGATCACGAGCCTTCGTACTCGCAACGCGCGTCGCAGGTCTCGAAGATCGTCACCCGAACGAGTGACGGAAGCTTCTCCTTCATCCGGTCCCAGATCCACTTCGCGAGGTTCTCGCTCGTCGGGTTCTCGAGGCCCTCGATCTCGTTGAGGTAGTTGTGGTCGAGCCTGTCGTAGAGCGGCTGCCACGCCTCCTGGACCACGCCGAAGTCGATGAACCACCCGGTCTTCGGGTCGACCGGCCCGGCGACCGAAAGCTCGATCTTGAACGAGTGCCCATGCAAGCGCTCGCATTTGTGCCCAGGCGGTACCTGGGGCAGGCGGTGGGCGGCCTCGAAGCGGAACTCATTGACGAGACGGACGTGCAAAGTGGCGACAAACTTAGTCGTTAAACGGGTCGTCGTCTTCGAGGGAATGAACCGAGCCCATTTCCCGTCAACTCTTCCGTCGGGGATCGTCGACCGCCTCCTCGGCGCCTGCGCCACCCGAGCTCGAGCGCCGAAAAACGCGAGCTCGGCCGTCACACCGGCATCGCTCCGACGATGGAACCTTCATGACGATGGCCTTCTCCTCCGCCGGACGTGCCGCTGGTCTCGAGCATCGGGAGGCGCTCGGCGGACGTGACGTTCGCCGCGGCCTCACTGCACTGCTGAGGCGTCGAGTCCCGCTCCAGGAAGTGGAGGACGTTGCCCAGACGGTACTGGCGGATGCACTGGCATCCCCGTCCATCCCGCCGGATCCCGAGGAGCTCCGGCGCTGGCTGACCGGCATCGCTCGCCACAAGATCGCGGATTATCACCGACAAAAGGCGCGAGCTGCCGCACGCATGGCGGACGTCGACGAGCCGGCCGAAGCCGTCCCGGTCCAGCCCGTCGCCTTCGAAGAGCGCGAGGTGCTCCATGCGCTGCTCGGGGAGAAACGCAGCCGACGCGAAGCCGAGACGATGGAGTGGCTCGTTCGCGAGCACGCCGGCGAGCGCCTCGCCGACATCGCTTCGGAGAACGGCGTGCCGGCGCCCGTCGTTCGGCAGCGGGTGTCGCGCCTTCGGCGAGCGCTCCGGTCACGCTGGACCGGCCTCTTCGGCGTGGCGGCCGTGCTCGCAGGGCTGAGCGCGCTCGGCCTCTCGGCCTACGATCCGCGCGAGGCGATTGCCCCGGAACCCGAGCTGGCCACACCGACGGCCCCCTCGTCGTCGCCGATGGACGCGCTCGTGAAAGAAGCCGAGGGGGACTGGGTGGTGCAGAGCGTGCGGCCGAGCCGTACGCTGACCTCTGCCGAGGAGCGGCTTCTCACCCGGGAAAAGAAGGGCGCGGCGGTTCACGTCCACGGCAGCCGGATCGAGCTCGTGACCCCGGGCTTCAAGACCGCCTGGTCGATCACGACCTTCGACAAGACCGCCCGTGGCGCCCGGCTCGGACTGACGAACGACACCGGGCTGAAGCAGGTGGTCGACGTCACGATGAAGCGCGACGACGCCGGCCAGCGCCTCGAGGTGACCTTCCATGGGTTCAAGTTCGGCGGGACCGTCACCCTCCGCCGGCCTGCTCCCTGAGCCCGACCGGACCGCTCGCCGGCCCCCGGTCGTGCCCACTACTTGCGATGCCAGGCGACCTCGGCTAAATCCGACCGTCCTCGTGGGCGCGTCTTTGTGCCCCCTGTCACAGAAGACCCGCCATGTACCTGATCCTCTCCAAGAAGCCGCGCAAGTCGAACCGCACGAAGAGCAAGCGCTACCGCGCGAAGCTCAAGGCGAAGGATCGCGGTCGTCGTTCGCGCATCTACCAGGCGCACCGCAAGAGCTGATCTCTGCGGGGCTTGGGGCGCGAGCTTCGAGTCTCGTTCGCTTCGTTCTCCTCGGGCGACCGCGTTCTGTCGGTGTCGTCGAGCGAGCGCTGCGTTCTCTGCATGTCCCGAGAGCGGACAGAGGGGACGTGTGCGCCGTGATGATGCCGTGACGCGCGTCGCCGAGGACCGTGTGTCGATCGCTGCGAGCTTGCTTCATGCGCTCGCGCCGTGAGGCGTGGGCGGCGAAGCCTCGAGCTCGGCTTCCTCCGGGTCGACGGTTGGGCGCCGCGCGAGCAGGGTGAACATCGTCGGCACGAGGAAGAGCGAGAGCGCCGTCGACGAGAGAAGGCCGCCGACGACGGCGAGCGCCAGGGGACGATTGGAGGCCGACGCCTCGTCGAGCCCGAGCGCCGTCGGAAGTAGGCCGAAGATGGTCGCGAGGCTGGTCATCGCGATCGGCGTGAAGCGCACGCGCGCCGCGTCGACGATCGCGTCGACCGGCGACGCGCCGGCCCTGAGCTCACGGTTCGCGTGATCGACGAGCAGGATGCCGTTCGACACCGCGATGCCGATCACCATCAGGACGCCCATCAGCGCGGTGATCGAGAGGCCTTGCCCGGCCGCGGTCAGCGCCCCGACGATGCCAACGAGGGACACCGGGATCGTGAACAGCATGACGAGCGGCAGGCGTAGCGACTTGAACTGCGTCGCCATGATCATGAAGACCACCATCACCGCGAGCCCGAGCGCGACGCCGAGGCCGGAGAACGTCTCGCGCATGAGCTGGACCTGACCCACGAAGCGAGCGTTCACGCTCCGCGTTCGCTCGTCGGCGGCGAGCTTCTTCTCGAGCTCGGTCGCGGCGCTGCCGATGTCGCGCCCTTCGGTCTGCATGAAGACGTGAGCCGCGCGCGTGAGCTCGTTGCGGGTGATGAGCACCGGTCCGACGTCACGGGTGATGTTGCCGTAGGCGCCGAGCGTGACCGGTGCGCCGCTCTCGCCGACGCGCACCGGGACCTCACCGATCGCGGCGGTGTCCTGGACCACGCCATCGTCGTAGTAGGTCACGACGTAGTACGACTGACCGTTGCCGGGATCGGTCCACACGGCCGGTGTGTTGACGTTCCCGAGCGTGGCCTCCAGCGTCGTCTGAGCGGCGTCGCGAGCCGAGACTCCGACGAGGCCTGCCGTCTCACGATCGGTGTTCACCCGGAGCTCCGGATAGTCGTCTTCGAGGCGGACGTAGACGTCGCGGATCCCGGGTACGGTGCGAGCGACCTCGGCGACGGCCTTCGACTGATCGAGTAGAGCGCCGAGATCGTCTCCGCGCACCTCCACGACGAGCGGCGCGATGTAGCCGTTCGAGAACACGCTCGCGACGAGGCCGCCTGGCGCCTGGAGGAAGTCCACGCCGGGGTAGCTGTGCTCGAGGATCTCCCGCATCCGATCGGCGAGCTCGCGCTGATCGAGCTCACGCTTGCTCGCGTCGGCCAGCGCGACACGGATGAAGCCCTGATGCGTGCCCATGTTCGGGCTCGTCATCGCCGAGCGTGCTTTGCTCGGCGAGCCGACGTTCGTGAGGACGAGCTCGACGCTTCCGGGCGGGAGCTTCTCCTTCAGCGTTCGCGCCATCGCCACCGTCATCTCGGAGGCCTCCTCGAGGGACGTGCCGGGCGTGAAGCGCACGTAGACGCGCTCCATCGACTCGTCGATCTCGGGGAAGAACGTCGCCGGTAGGCGGCTGCTCGCCCACACGCTCGCGCTCACGAGGACGATCGCAGCGCCGATGACCCAGGCGCGATGACCGAGGACGGCGCGGAGCGCCTGCGAGTACCGGATCGCGATCCCCGACACGACGCCCTGGAGCGCCCGCGCGAGCCGTCCGGGCTCGGTGTGGTGCCGCGGAAGGAAGTACCGGCACGCCACCGGCGTGACGATCATCGAGACGACGTAGCCGGCGACCATCCCCGTGGCGACCGTGATCGCGAGCGGCACGAAGAGCTTCTTCGCGAGCCCGGTGAGGAGGACCACGGGCAGGAGCACCGCGATCGTCGCAAGCGTAGCCGCCAGCGCCGCGAGCGCGACCGAGGTCGCGCCGGTGAGCGCAGCCATCACGCGCCCGCGCCCGTGAGAGCTCCGGTGGATCGACTCGAGGACGACGACGGAGATGTCGACGAGTGGTCCCATCGCGAGGGTGAGTCCGCCCAGCGTGAACGCGTTCAGGCTCTGACCGGTGACGTAGAGGACGATCAGGATGATGGCGAACGACACCGGCACCGAGATCGCGGCGATCAGTACCGAGCGCGGGCTCTGGAGGAACAGCAGGATGACGACGCCGATCAGAGCGAGCGCCTGCAGGATCTCGTGTTTCAGGCCGTCGATCGTGCTGCGGACGAACGTCGACTGGTCGAAGATCGGCTCGACCTTCACTCCCGGCGGGAGGTCCTTCAGGTCCGCGACGATCCGCTTGATCGCGTCGTTGATCGCCACGACGTTTCCGCCGGGGACGCGGAGCACGTTGAGGTAGACGCCGACCTCCCCGTTGATCGTGACCGCCTGGGCGTCCTTCGACCCGCCGTCCTCGATGCGCGCCACGTCTCCGATCCGGACCGGACGACCGCCCGACACCTTGATGATCGCGTCACCGATCTCCTGGACGTCGGCTGGGACCGCGTTCGTGTAGACGTTGGCCGAGAACGCCTTCGGGTTGAAGCGGCCCGACGGCAGGAGCGCGTTCGAGCGCTCGATCGCCCGCGCGACGTCGCTCGACGAGAGTCCGCGTGCAGCGGCCTTCACCGGATCGACGACGACGTTGATCTGGCGCTCCTTCCCGCCGTTGACCGATGCGCTCGCGACGCCCGGGATGCCTTCGATGAGCGGGGAGACGCTGTTCGCGGCGTAGTCGTAGATCTGCGAGGCGCTGAGGCCGCCGCCGGAGACGGCGACCTGCATCACCGGCGCGTTCGATGGATCGTACGGGAGGATGAAGGGCGGGATGATGCCGAGCGTCTTCGGAACCGACGACATCGCGAACGCGACCTGCTGCTGCACGGTCGACTGCGCGGCGTCGAGGTTGGTCCCCCATTTCAGCCAGACGAAGATGACGCTGAGCCCGTTGCGAGAGATGCTCTCGACGTGGTCGACGCCGGGGGTCGCGCTCACGGCCTTCTCGAGGCGCCAGGTGATCGTCTTCTCGACGTCCTTCGGCCCCATTCCGGAGGCCTTCGTGCCGATCACGAGCACGGGCGGTGAGAGCTCCGGGAACGTGTCGACGCTCATGCGGGGAGTGACGACCGCCGCGAAGACGAGGAGGCCGATCGACAGCATGAGGACGAAGAGCGGATTCTTGAGCGCCAGCCGCGTCATGGTGCGTTCTCGACGGGTCGGTCCACGGCTGCCTTCTCTGCCGGAGCTCCGGCGTCCTTCAGAGGCGCGGTGCGCTTCGACGCGCCCTCGACCTTGGCGGTGACGCGATCGCCGTTCGCGAGGAGCGAGCGGCCCTGCGTGACGACGTGTGCCCCCGGCGCGAGGGCCGTCGTCACGAACAGGCTGCCGTCACGCTCGCCGAGCACGTCGACGTCTACCTTCCTCGCGAACGACTCCTCGATCACGAAGATCGATGCCTTCTTCCCGCGCACTTTCGCTGCGAGGAGCGGTACCTCGGTCGCGTCGACCGGGGCTCCGACCTCGACGGAGATCTCCGCGGTCGTTCCAACGGGGATCTCGTGCGTGTTGTTCGCGAGGTCGACCTCGAAGCGAACCGTCCGCGTCGAGAGATCCGCCGCCGGAGCGCGGCGCGCGACCTCGCCTGTCAGCTTCTTTCCCGTCGCGAGAAGATGGATCGTCACGTTCGTCTTCGGCGGCACCGCGTCGAAGTCGATCTCCGGGACGAACGCCGTGAGCCGCACCACCGAGCGGTCGACGAGCTGCACGATGGGCATCCCTGGACGGACGAACGTGCCGGGGTCCGCGAGACGCGCGGCGATCTCGCCGTCGAACGGAGCGCGGAGAAGGCAGTCCCCGACCTCGAGCGACTTGCTCGAGGCTTGCGCGAGGAGGGCCTGGATCTGCGCCTCGGTCGCAGCGGATCGAGCGAGCTTCTGCTCGACCTCGTTCGGTGACGCGAAGCCGCCATCGAGGAGCTCGCCGAGCCGGGACGCCTCGCGCGCGGCCGCCTTCTGTTGCGCCTCGAGGGCGCGAGCTTGGTGGGCGATCGCCGAGCTCGCTGCGGAGGCGTTCCTGCAGTCGAGCGTTGCCAAGACGTCGCCGCGTTTCGCAGTCGCGCCGGGACGGACGAGCACGGTGTCGACGAATCCGGAGGCGAGCTGCGGTCCGACGCGGGCCTCCTGCCACGGCTCCAACGTGCCCACATAGCGACGTGTCCCGCGATAGCGGACCGCCTGGGCCGCCACGACGGTGACGCCCTTGGGCTCGTCGGAGAGCGCGACCTTGTTCACCGCGCTCTCGGCCCGACGGATCAGGAACGCTCCGGAGAGTAGCGTGACGACGACGAGGCTCACGATGACGACAGGGACGAGCCAGCCCTTCGTCGGAGCCCCCGTGCTCGATCGCGCCGCGTCGGCTGCTCGATGCGCTCCGCCCGGCGCCGGATCTCGTGTCGTCATCGGACCTCCGCCGCGGCGCGCGCGAGGATCACGCGCGTTCGCGCCTTCTGGAAGCGGCCGATCGCAAGCTGGATATCCGCCTCCGTGCGGAGCGCCTGCGCATCGGCCACCTCGGTGCTCGTCCCGAGCCCGACCTCGAAGCGGCGCTCGGCTTGGTCGTAGTTGGCCTTCGCGGCCTCCGCGCTGCGCTCGAGAGCGTCGAGCGTGAGGCTTGCGATCTCGGCCTCGTGCCACGCCGTGGTGATGGCGGCGCGTGCTTCGCGGAGCGCGAACGCGGTGTCTGATTCGGCGGCGTGCTCACGCTGGCGCGATGCGTCCGCTCGTCGATCCCACGTCGGCTCCACCAGCGGCCACGCGAGGACGACCCCGACGTCGTAGTTGGGGACGATCGGTGCCCAGCCGTTGCCGGGCGGGAGCGATCCGCCGTTCGGCGGCGATCCGCCGGCGCGGCCGTTGATCGAGCCGGTGGCGTAGAGCGTCGGTCGCGTCTGCGCCTCGAGCCGTCGGGTCTCGGCCCGCTGCGCGAGCACGCGTGCGTGCCCCTCGCGGACGAGCGGCGAAGCCTCGGCGCGGCGGACCAGCTCCGTCAGAGCCGGCAACGTCCTCGCCGCCGGCGGATCCCCGGCCGTGCCGAGCTCGGTGTCGTCGACCGCGGCCGCCGCTGCGAAGACGGCTCGCGCCACGTGCAGAGCTCCGCGCGAGCGTGTCAGGCCCGCCTCGTAGCGCGCCACGTCGGCCTCGGCGCGGGTCGACTCGATCGGCGGCCGGAGACCGGCTCGCACGTTCGCCTTCGCCAGATCTCGATGCGCGACGGCGCGCTCGTGCGCGCCACGCGATGCCGCCTCGACCGCCGCTGCAGCGAGGACCGCGTAGTAGGCCTGCTCGACGAAGAAATCGACGTCGAGCGCTGCGCCGCCCGCACGGCTCTGCTCCACCTCCGCGGCGAGTGTCGCCGCGGCGCTCTCCGCGGCGACGCGGCCAAAGTCGAAGAGCTGCTGCCGTGCGCCGACGGCGATCATCGTCGTCGGGTAGGGATCGAAATGGGGTCGGTTGTTGATCGCCGTTCCGCCGACGCGCGGGATGTCCACGGTCGGGACCCCGATCTGCGTCGCGGTGCTGTTGTTCGTCGTCGCGCCGACGATCTGCGCGAATCCTCCCACACGCGGGAGCCACTGCCCGCCGGGGACCTCCGCGTCGCGCCGCGCTGCCGCGAGCCGAAGGCGAGCCGCGGCGAGCCGCGGGTGGTTCGCGCGGGCGTGCTCGATCGCTTGGTCGAGGGTCATTGTTCGCGAGGGCTCCTCGAACGTCTTTGGTACGACGGCCTCCGCACGAGCGGGCATCGCGATCAGAGCGAGCACGCTTGCGAGCGTGCCCGCGAGTCGTCCAGAGACGGGGCGGGACATCGGCGACCCGACGCCAAGCACACCGCGCGCCAGTCCAATCGCACGGCGATCGTCGCGATGACGCTCGTGCGAGGCGGAAATTCTCCGCGCTCGATCGGAATTCCTCCCGCTGAGCTCAGGTGCCGACGGCGATGACGGCTCTCGTGCCCGGTCCGTCCGTGCGGCGCGCGACGGTGAGCTCTCCGCGGTGGTGCTTGACGATCTCGCGCGCGATCGTGAGCCCGAGCCCGGTGCCGCCTTCCTCTCGCTTCGTGCTGAAGAACGGCTCGGATGCGCGCTCGGCGACGGCGTCCGGGATTCCGACGCCGTCGTCGTCAACGACGAAGAAGATGCGTCCGTCGCTCGCGTGCACGTCGAGTGAGACGTGTCCTCCTGCCGGCGTCGCGTGGCATGCGTTGAGGAGGACGTTCACGATCGCTTGCTCGAGCAGTGACGGATCGCAGGCGACGTTCGCGAGGTCGGCGTCGATCCGCGGGACGAGCTCGACCTCGGCCTTGTCGAAGCGGTGGCGTACGAGGTCCGCGGCGCGTCGGGCGACCGCCTCCGGCGGCGTCGGGACGAGATGGGGGGCGTCGCCACGCGCGAGCGCGAGGCAACCTCGGACGATGCGCCGGATGCGCTCGACCTGTTCGAGGACGATCCGGAGCGCGGACGAGGACCGCTCGTCCTCGGTCATGCGTCCGAGCACCTGCTCGACGCGCCCGACGATCACGGAGAGGGGCGTTCCGAGCTCGTGCGCGATGCCGGTCGAGAGGGCGGCGAGTGTCGCCATCTTGTCCGCCTTCGCGAGCGCCGCCTCACGCTCCCGGAGGACGGTCGAGATGGCAATGGCACGCTCGAGATCGAGCGCGCTCCGCATGCGGCGTCGCGCGATCCCGCCGAGCCCACCGACGACCGCCGTCGCGATGACCACCGTGAACCCGAGACGCCACGTGTCTTGTCGCTGGCGATCCCGGAGCCGCTCCGCCGACGTGACCACGACGATCCCCCACGGTTGTGGCCCGCGGGAGGCGACGCGGGCCACGCCCGCGACGGCCGTGCGGCGGGGGAGGCCGAGCGACGGCGCTTCCTCCCGTGGGATCACGACCGACGCGTCCGAGCCGTCGAGGGCCGAGCGGATCCTCGCCGAGGGGATGACGCGGCGGTCCGTCGTCAAAAACCCCCGCTGCCCCGGGCGCGCGACCATCACGAGCAGCTCGCCCTGCTCCTCGAGCCTGCGGGCGCCTGCGAGCAGCTCGAGCAGCACCTCGTCGAGGATCGTGCTCTCGTCTCTGGCCGCCGCGCCGTGGTGGCTCGCGAGTCGGGCCTCGAAGTCGATCGCGACCGCGGTCGCGAGCAGCGCCTGTTCGTGGGAGAGATCAGCGAGCGCGTCCTCTTGTTCGCTCGCCGCAGACCACACCGCTGCCGCGATGATGACCGCGATGGAGAGCAGCATCGCGACCGTGAGCGTCCAGCCGCGCGGGGGTGGGCGAAGCTTCGCGAGTCGGCGGGCGTCCGAGCCTCTCGCCTCGGGAACGGTGTCAGTCGTCACTGTTCGCGAGCCACTTGTTGAGCGTCTTGCCGTCGATCCCGAGCTTCTCGCACGCCATCGCCTTGCGCCCGCCCACGCGCTCGAGGGCCCACGCGGCGTACCGGCGCTGGAGCTCGCGCACCGGGATGATCTCGTCACCGAAGTCGACGGAGGCACGGCGCGACCGCCGCTCGACGATCGCCGGCGGTAGGTCTGCAGCGACTGCTTCGGCCGAGCGTCCGAGGACGACGGCTCGAGCGACGGCGTGCTGGAGCTCGCGCACGTTGCCCGGCCAGCCGTACTCCAGGAGCTGCGTCATGGCCTCGGTCGAGAAGCGGTCGACGACCGCCTTCGGTGAAGCGCTCCTCGCGTCGGCGAGGAAGCGGCTCGCGAGACGAGCGATGTCGTCACGCCGGTGGCGGAGCGGAGGGATGGCGATCGCGATCCCCTCCAGCCGATAGCGCAGGTCCTCGCGGAACTGCCCCGATGCGACGCGGGCCGGTAGGTCTCGATGGGTCGCCGAGACGATCCGGACGTCGACCTCGCGTTCGCGCGCGGAGCCGACCGCGCGCACGACGCGGCGCTCGAGGACGTCGAGCAGCTTCGCCTGGAGCGCGGGCGCCATGTCGCCGATCTCGTCGAGGAACAGCGTGCCGCCGTCAGCTTCGACGAAGAGGCCGGCACGATTCGCCGTTGCTCCGGTGAAGGCACCCTTCACGTGACCGAAGAGCTCGCTCTCGAGGAGGTTCTCCGGCAAGGCGGCGCAGTTGACCGCGACGAACGGCCCGGCGGACCGCGTGCCGTGCGCATGCAGGACACGCGCGACGAGGCCCTTGCCCGTTCCCGTCTCACCGACGAGGAGGACGGGGATGTCGGCGTCGGCGACGCGCTCGACGAGGTCGCGTACCTCCTGCATCGCGCCGCTCTCGGCGACGAGGCTGTCCATGCCGTAGCGGTCGTGGAACGCGCGCTTGAGCGTGCGCGTCTCCTGCCGGAGCGCGCGCTGTTCGAGCGCACGTCGGATGTAGAGGTCGAGCTCGGCGACCTTGAAGGGCTTGAGGAGGTAGTGATGCGCGCCCTTGCGCAGCGACTCCATCGCGGTGTCGATCGCGCCGAACGCGGTCATCACGAGCACCGGGCGTTCCGGTGCGATTCGCTTGCTCAGGGCGAGCAGCTCGATGCCGTCGACCTCCGGCATCCGGAGGTCGGTCACGAGCACGTCGATCGTGCTGTCGCGCGCCAGCCGGATCGCGTCCGGCGCCGACGTCGCGGTCACGACGGCATAGCCGAGCTCGGCGAGACCGTCCGCGAGCATGCTGACCATCGCCGGATCGTCGTCTGCGACGAGGATCCGGCAGTCGGACCGAGGGCTCTCTGCTGTCATGGCGCCCTCTAGATCCCCGCGCGCGACGCTCGATCGCGCTCCGCCCGCATCCCGAGGACACGTGTGCCTGCTCGGGCAAGGATCTGCCACGCGACTCGCGAGTCGAGCTCGCGTCGGAGAGCGTTCGTGTTGCGTTCCGGAGACATGACGTCGATCTAGCGGATAGTTGGAACATCAACCATCGAGCAGGGCGGGGGCGATCGCGGGCCGCGGGGCGGAAACACGACCAAACGCGACCGGTCCACGTGCTCGCGATGTAGGTCGTGCTACGACCTTCGTGCGTCGCTCTTCCGGGAAGCTCCCCGGAGGCCGAGCGTAGGACTCGCGGTCCGGTCGTGAGATTTCTCGCGACCGGGCGAACGACCCAGCCTCTGAGGGGAGAGAACATGTCGTCGCCTGCTCCTTGGTCCCGCCCGGCTGGCCACCACGCGCCCGTGGTGCACCCCGCTCGCGCCGGCGCTCCGTTCGCCAACGCGGCTCACGCCTATGCGCAGCCCCCATTTCCAGGCGCGTACGCGTACCCGCGTCCCGGATCCCGCCGGAGCGAGACCCCGCCGGCGCTCTACGTCCTCGGCTCGTTCGCGCTGATGCTGCTGCTCGCCGCGGTGATGAGCGTCTTCGGCAGCGTCGCGGCGCTCGCCTTGATCGAAGCGGGCGGCGATGTCGAGCCCCCGGCAGCAGAGGCGGCCTCGCCCGCGGCATCCCTCGGTCGCTGACGGCTCGCTGCGCGCCCTGTATCGAGCCGCGGCACAAACGAAAAGCGGCGCGTCCCACGAGGGAACGCGCCGCCGTGCAGCGAAAGGCGGGCGCGGTCAGCTACCCTTCTTCAGCTCCGTGAGGACGAGCTTCGCGACGGCCTTCAGCGTGTCGAACACGCCGACGCCGGTGCGCGCCACGGCCTCGAAGTCGGGCACGTTGGTCGGGTTGAGCATCTGACGAAGCTCCTCGACGCTCGCGACGTTCGGCAGGTCGCGCTTGTTGTACTGGACGACGTAGGGGAGCTTGTCGAGCGAGTACCCCTGCTCGGCGAGGTTCGTCCGGAGGTTCTCGACGGACTCGAGGTTCGCCTCGGTACGCTCGATCTGCGAGTCGGCGACGAAGACGACGCCGTCGACGCCCTTCAGGATCAGCTTGCGGGACGCGTCGTAGAAGACCTGGCCGGGCACCGTGTAGAGGTGGAAGCGGGTCTTGAACCCGCGGATCTCACCCAACGAGAGCGGGAGGAAATCGAAGAACAGCGTGCGCTCCGTCTCCGTCGCGAGGCTGATCATTTTGCCCTTCGCTTCCGGGTTGGTGCGCTCGTAGATGTACTGCAGGTTGGTGGTCTTCCCGCAGAGACCCGGGCCGTAATAGACCAACTTGCAGTTGATCTCCCGGGCCATGTAGTTGATGAAACTCATCGCTCTTCTTTCCCGCTCTTTCGGCCCTGCGGACGGCCGCCGTCAGTCGTTGAACAGGTTGTCGATGTCCTCGTCCGTGATCTCGGCGAACGGTGAATCGGCGCCCGGCTCCTGCACCTTCTTCAGCAGTGCTTCGAAGATGTGATTGAGCTCCTCGCTCGCCTTCTTCACGCGGAGACGGACGAGGCCGAGGCTCGAGCGTGAATCGAAGATCACGACGAGGATGACGCGATTGCCGACGAGCTGGATGTGGATGTTCGCCTTTTCACCTTCGTGAAACTGGGTGGCGAACTCGTTCTCCTTGAGCAGCTTGGCCATGCCGCCCGTCGCCGCGATGTTACCCGCGGTGAGAGAGGCGAGGCTGGTCGTGTCGACGTTGTCGATGTCGCCGGCCGCCGCGATGAGCTGACCGTTCTTGTCGACGATGAAGACGACCTTGGCGTTCGCGTCACGAACCAAACGGTCCACGACCGCCTGGATCTGATTGAACTCCTCCTCGTACATCACCATCTGGGGATTGATCATCCGAACCCTCCGCGAGGCTCGCTCGCGCGTCGTCGCCCCACCACTCTCTGGGTCCCCGCGAAGGTGTCCTCGGACGTGACCTTCGACGTGCCCGTGTTGCTATCAGATACGGGAGGCAGCTTTCGGTTCTATCCGATGGAGCTAGCTCCCGACAAGTGCGCGGATCGGCAGGCCGTCGCTTCACCCCCACCTTGCCCTTCTTCCCCTCGCTCCGCCCTCGCTCCGCGCCCTTTCCGGCCGCTGGCCAGCCTTCCACTGCGGGTGGTTGGGGCTTTACTGCGGGTAGTTGGGGCGCGAGCCCCAACTTGGGCCCCGCGAGGGCGGGCTGAGCTCGACTCTCGCCCCCATCAAGGGCGGCCGTTCGGGGCAGAGCACGGCCGGAGGCTACTTCCCCGCGAATCGAGACACCGCGTCGTAGAGGATTCGCAGCCCCCACTTCAGGCCGTCGACGGGCACCCGCTCGTCGTGCCCGTGATACATGGCGGTGAAGCTGATCTCGTGCGTCGGATCGAACCGGAGCGGGGTGAAGCCGTAGCAGTGGGTCCCGAGGCGCGTATAGGCCTTCGCGTCCGTGAAGCCCGGGATGAGGTAGGGGAGCGGCACCCCGGTCGGATCGTGCTGTTTCAGGGTGGACGCGAGCAGCTCGAAGAGGGGCGTCGTGGAGGGCGCCTCGACCGGCGGAAGCGACCGTAGGACCTCGAGGCTCGCCGGCTCCTCTCCGAGGGCATTCCTGAGCTCGGCGAGGAACGAGATTTCGCTCTGGCCCGGCAGCGTGCGGCCGTCGATGTCCACCGACGCCCGCCCCGGGATCACGTTCACCTTCGAGCCTGCGCGGACGACGGTCGGCGAGGCGGTGTTCGACAGCATCGCGCCGAAGGACCGCTGCTGGCCCGGGTCGCGGATGAGGTAGTCGAGGATGAGCGCCGCGACCTGCGGCGTCGTCAGGCGCCTCAGCACCTGACGCTGCGGGGTAGGGAGCTCGCGCGCCAGGCCCTCGAGGAACTCGCGGACGACGCGCGTCGGGTGCATCGGGAAGCGCTTCTTGCCGAGCCGCTCGATCGCGCCTGCGAGCTTGAGGACCGCGCTCTCGGGATCGGGCATCGAGCCGTGGCCGGGCGAGCCCTGGTACGTCGCGCGCACCCAGCACACGCCCTTCTCTGCGACCTGGATCGGATAGAAGGTCCGCCCGAAGAGGTGGAGCGAGAACGCGCCGATCTCGCCGAGCATGTATTCTGCACGCACGTCGTCGGCATGCTCGTCGACGAGGTACATGCTCCCGAGCCCGCAGCCGGCCTCCTCGTCGGCGACGGCGGCGAAGATGACGTCGCGCTCGAGCCGGCCGCCTTCCTTCACGTGCCGTGCGATGAGCGCCATCACGCAGGCGCTCATAGCGGCCATGTGTTTCATGTCGATCGCGCCGCGGCCCCAGATGTAGCCGTCGTGGATCTCGGCGCCGAAGGGGTCGTGTCGCCATGCACTCGCGTCGGCTTCGACCACGTCGAGATGCGCGTTGAGGAGGAGCGGCGGCTTCGTGCCGTCTCCCTTGATCCGCGCGATCAGGTTCCCGCGGCCCTTCTTCTTCTCGACGATCTTGGGCTCGACACCCGCGGCTCGGAGGTGCTCCGCAAGGCGCTCTGCGGCGACGCGCTCGTTGGCGTCGCCCGCTTCGCCCGTTCCCTTGTTCACCGTCGGGATGCGGATCAGATCGCGGAGGAGCTCGACGCATGCGGCCCCCTCGTTCTTCCAGTCGATCGAAGCGCTCTTCTGGTCGTCCGGCACGGCGCGAGGATAGCGCACTCGCGCTGTCGCGTGAGCCGTGTCGCGCGGGCTCGTCGAGTCTTGTCCGTGCTGAAGAGCCGTCCAAGGACTTGGGGCTCGCGCCCCAACCACCCGCAGAGGTGCGCCTTCGGCGCGCATTGCGTTGGACGATTCGGGGAGCTCGAGGGGTGAAACCCCTCGACGAGAGGACCTCGAGTGGCCGGTGTGCCATGATGCGCCGGAATCATGGGCTCGCTCGCGATCGAACGGCTCGAGGGGGCGGCGGCGGTGTTTGCGGCTCGCTCGCGCGGGTGGGGGCCCACTCGCGGCGCCGATGCACTGCTCGCGATCGGCTCGCCGTCGGACGAGGCCGTCGTCCTCGGAGCCTTCCAGCGGGCGGGCGAGCTCGGTGAGGGCGCCTACGCACGCGCCCTCCGGCGCGGATCGGGCGGCGGCGCTGCGCGGGTCGGGCCGGGCACGGTGTGGCTCCAGCTCTCGCTGGCGCGCCCCGATGCGCTGATCGCGTGTACGCCGGACAAGCTCCTCAATCGCTACGTCCGGCCGCTCCTCCGCGCGCTCACCCGAGCGGCGGGCGTGCCGGTGAGCTACTTCGGACGCGACTGGATCAGCGCGGCGCACCGGCCGGTGGCCCTCGTCGGTCTCGGGCACGAGGCGACGACGAACCGCGCGCTCTTCGAGGCCGTCGTCGCGGTGAGCACGCCGCTTTCGGTCAGCGATCGACCGTCGTTCCTCGGCAAGGTGCCGGCGACGCTCGACGAGATCGCGGGCCGAGCGCTGGACCCGCAACGCGTCGTGGAGGTGGTCGTCGACGCGTACCGGACGAGCGCGAGCGCCCACGTCGATCGACCGAGCGGGGAGGCTCCGTCGATCGACGAAGGTACGTGCGAGGTGGCGTGGTCGGCGACGCGTGAGGAGGCGATCGGCACGATCGGCGCGGGGCTCGATGCTTCGGGACGGCTCCGCGTCGGCGGTGAGCTCATGGTGTCACGCGATGCGCTCGCGCGGCTCGAGGCGCTGCTCGCCGCGCTGCCTGCGGATGCGAGCGAGGACGACATCGGGCGCGCGGTCGACGAGGCGCTCGGGTCGGGGGGAGCGATCACGTTCGGCGTGCGCTCCCTTGCGTCGATCCGCGACGCGATCGTCGAGGCGCGCGGTCGGCTCGAAGGCTGACCGGCTCGCGCCGCGCGCCGCCGTTCAGAACATCGCCTGGAGCACGTTCGAGAAGTACACGATGTGCTTCGACGGCGCCGGCGCCCCGAAGCGGTGGACGTTGTCGATCGCCCAGCCGAGCTCGCTCATGAAGCGCAGGTTCGGCGAGATCTTCCACGTGGCGAGGAACGCATGCGTGTCGCGGGCGTTGTTCTTGATCGCCGAGTTGGGCGTGTACATGTCGTAGCGGTACCCGACCACCGCGTGGCGCTTTATGTCCTGCTCGAACCGCACGTAGAGCGCGCGTCCGTCGATGTTCGCGACGTCGTCGGTGAAGTTGCTGGGGATCGTCGGCACCGCGAACGGGTAGATCACGCCGGAGTCCATGTTGCGCGTGAACGTGAGCTCGCCGGAGAGGCGTGACTCGCCGACGTCGCGGAGCAGCTTGTAGCCGGCGGACGCCTGAACGTTCGTCGCCCACCTCGAGTACTGCTTGAAGCGGAGCGCCTGCGCGTCGACGATCTGTCCGCGGCCGAGATAGCCGCTCGCTCCGAGCGTGACGGGGCCGAGGCGGTAGGTCGCGTAGGCGACGAGGTCCTTCGAGCGGTTCAGGTCCGGGAGCGCGACGACGTAGCGCTCGCCGAGGCGCTGTCCGTTGACGGCAGCGACGTCGACGACGAGGCGGTCGTCGAGCGCGATGGTCCTCGCCTTCACGCCGAAGTCGCGCTCGATCGGAAAGACGTTCTGGATGAACCAGGTCCGCTCGATGAACGGGCGAGTCATCGACGGCTCGAGGAGCTCGGCCCGGAACGGGGTGAACATGAGGCCCGCACTGACCTCGGTGCGGACGTCACGCGTCCAGCGCGCGATCCCCGTCGCCTCGGCGTTGCGCAAGATCGTCCCGATGCCCGGACCGACGCCGCCGGCAGGCAGGACGTCGATCTGGAGGAACAGTCTCATCACGTCCGTCTCGTAGAACGTGCGCATGCGGGCGCGGCGGACGCGGAAGAAGGTGCCGTTGGTGGTGGTGCCGTCGATCTTCGCGATCGTGTCGTTCGCGCCGATCCCGGTGGGGAGCTCGCCGTTCGGCTGGACGTTCGGCGAGGCCGCCGAGTTGTACGTCTGCACGAGGAGCTGCGGCTGGATGAACGACTCGAGCCGCAGATTCTTCCAGAGCCCGACGCGCTCCTCGAGCTTGCGGATGTGCTGCTCGTCCTGCTGGACCCGGCGTTCGAGCGCGCGGAGCCGCGCGTCCTGCCGCGACTCGTGCTCCTCGTCGGCTACGACGATGGCCGGTGTCACCGACGGCTGCTCCGACGAAGCGACGTCCGTGCCCGACGTCGACGTCGGCGGGCCTCCCTGGCTGGGGGCGGGAAGGAGCGGCGGATCCGCGGCCTTCGCCGGGCTCTTCCAGCCGTCCTCGGAAGGCGACTGCGCGGGCTTGTCCGCCGGCGCTTCGGGCTCCGGTGCCGGCGCAGGCTGCGCGAGGGCACGAGCGGGAGCGAGCAAGGCCATGGAGAGCGTGATGGCGAAGCGCGCCCGGCTCGTGAGCATCGGGCGCATTATGCACGGATCGAGATCGCCCGATCCGCCTACTTAGCGTCGACTCCGTCGACGTTGCATCACGCGACAGTGCGCGCCGCCGATCTCACTTCGCGCCCGTACGCTCCCAGACGCGGGCCTCGCGGAAGATGCGGACGAGCTCCGGATCGAGGTGCTGGTCCTTCACCCCGTACTCGAGGATGTCGAGCGCGCGCTCGACGGGGACGGCCTTCTTGTACGGGCGGTCGCTCGCCGTGAGCGCGTCGTAGATGTCCGAGATGCTCATCATCTTGGACTGCACCGGGATCTCCTCGGCGCGGAGGCGGTTCGGGTAGCCGGTACCGTTGAGGCGCTCGTGATGCGCGCCGGCGATCTGCGGCACGCGACGGAACGCCTTCCCCCACGGGATGTTCGAGAGGAACTTGAAGGTGTGGACGACGTGGCTCGTGATCTCGTCGTACTCCCTCGGCGTGAGCGAGCCGCGCTTCACGCTGAGCGCGATCGTGTCTTCAGGCTCGAGGAGGAACTTCATCTCGCCGCGGAGATCGAAGTACGTCTCCTTCGCGAGCTGCTCGATCTTTGCGAAGTCGCCCGCTGCGAGGACGGTGGGCTCGTTCGCCTGTTCGATCGTCTGCCAGGCGGCGTCGAGCTCCGCGCGTCGCTCGGTCTGCTCCCGATCGAGCGCCTCGAGCTCGCTCTTCGGGGCGCCGCGTTCGAGGGCGGCAAGCTTGCGGCGGAGGACGTCGGCCTCGATCGAGCGCGCGACGAAGTCGAACCGTGCATGGATGAGCTCGAGACGCTCGTCGTAGAGCTTCTTCGCCTTGACGAGGACCTTCTCGCGGACGCCGATCTTGCCGAAGTCGTGGAGGAGGCTCGCGTACTCGAGCTCGCGGAGGTCCTCCCGGGTGAAGTGCGCGTCCCGATAGGCGCCGGCCGACTCCAGGTCGACGACCTTCGCGAGCTCGACAGTGAGATCGGCGACGCGGCGCGAGTGACCGCTCGTCGTCGGGTCGCGTGACTCGATCGCCTCGACGCTCGCCTTCACGAACCCCTCGAAGAGGCGGCGAATCTCGTCGTAGAGCATCGTATTCTCGAGCGAGACGCCGGCCTGCGCGGCGACCATGCCGAGCAGCTCCTCGCTGCGCTCGTCGAACGAGACGACCTGCTCCTCGATGTCGTCCTTCGAGTAGAGCTTCTTCTCGGGGTCCTTCTTCTTGTTGATGAGCTGGATGACGCCGATGACCTCGTCGCGCTGCGAGACGAGGGGCACGGTGAGCATCGACTTCGTCCGGTAGCCGATCTTCTCGTCGAAGCGCCGGTCGAAGCCGTACGGCGCGCCGGCCGGGATCTCGTAGGCGTCGGCGATGTTGATGGCGCTCTTCGCGAGGGCCGCGCTGCCCGCGATCGAGCGGTTCGACAGCGGCATGACGAACTCGCTCGAGTCGTAGTGGACCGAGTCGTTCTGCGAGAGCTTGAAGCGGAGCAGCGGGCCGCGACTCACCATGCTCCGCGGCGGCTCGCTGTCTCGCGGTCCGTTCGGCGAGCGCTCGCTCGGCTCGTCGGCCTGCTCGACGACGTAGATGCTCCCCGCGTCCGCGCCGGTGACGAAGCGGCTCTTCTCGAGGATGACGCCGAGAAGCTTGTTGACGTCGCGCTCGGTCGTCATCGCCCGCGCGATGTTGATCAGCTCCCCGAGCTCGTAGCGGTAGCGGCGGAGCCACTTCCCGCGGCTCTCCGCGCGTCCCTTCGCCTCGAGCAGCTCGAACGCGCGGACGGCTGCGAGGTACAGCTCGTCGACGGACGGGTCGGCCGCGACGACGCTCGCGAGGCCGCGGTTCATTGCTTGCTGGAGGTCGACGTCGCTCGGGTAGCCGAGCAAGACGAGCATCGCCGCGCCCTCGGCGAAGCGTTGGGTGAACGGCTTGAGGAGGTCGCGCCCGCGCTCCCAGACGGCGGCCGGCGCGACCACGACCGTGAGGTCGTCGCGGCTCGCGGTCATGAGGAGCGGATGCGGCCGCGTCACGACCTCGTTCGCGAGCCGGCTGTCGCGGGTGAGCTCATCGAAGAGCCTCGTCAGCCTCGCGACAATCGGTGATGCGTCGAGGTCACTCTCGCCGTTCGTTCGCGTGGTACCCGCACCCTGTACGTCGGCCATGATCGTGCTCTCCCCGACCTGAAGACGAAGATGGGGAGAACGTATCAGATGGGCTCTCGCAGGCGAAAGCCGCGCAACGCCTTGCTCGACACGCCGGCCGCTCGCACGCCCGCCGCGCGCTCGCGCCTCCGGCCGCCCTCTCGGGCGTCTCTCGCCGTTCGCCGCTCGCCGCTCGGCTTTCGTCGTTCTGCGCTCGCGTCGTGCGCTCTCGTTTTGCTCTTTCGTCACGGCAGCGCTAGCGAGGAGCCATGCTTCCTGATCTCACCGCGATTCGGACCGAGTACGCCCGCGCGGGGCTCGACGAGCGTGACCTCGATCCTTCGCCGTCTCGCCAGATCGAGAAATGGCTCCGCGATGCGATCGACGCCGGGCACCCCGAGCCGACGGCGATGACGCTCGCGACCGCATCGCCCGACGGCGAGCCGGCGGCGCGGGTGGTCCTCTTGAAGGGCGTCGACGTCCGCGGCCTCGTGTTCTTCACCAACTACGAGAGCGACAAGGGCAAGCAGCTCGAGCAGAACCCGCGGGCGTGCGTGAACCTGTTCTGGGTCCTGCTCGAACGGCAGATCCGGGTGACCGGCAGCGTGGAGAAGGTCTCGCCCGAGGAGTCGGAGGCCTACTTCCGGAGCCGTCCGCGGGAGAGCCAGCTCGGCGCATGGGCGTCGGAGCAGAGCGGCGTGCTCGAGGGCCGCGCAGCGCTCGAGGCGAGCCTGGCCGAGGTGCGTGCGCGCTTCGGCGACGGCGAGGTCGCGCGCCCGCCGCACTGGGGCGGCTTTCGCCTCGTGCCGGAGCGCGTCGAGCTCTGGCAGGGGCGCCCGAGCCGCCTCCACGATCGACTGCGCTACGCACGAATCGGCGAAGGGCGCTGGAAGATCGAGCGCCTCGCGCCGTGATCGCGGCGATGCTCAGTTGACGGCTCGCAGGGGCCGCGCCGGTCTCCCGGAGCGCGGCCCCACTACATGTTCATGCGATCGACCCCGTTGGGGGCTGCCACGTAGCGTGGACGGTCATGAAAACCTCCATCGCTCTCGGCATCCTTGCCGCGATGGCCTTCGCAGCCATCGGATGCGGATCGCCACGCGTGGTTCGCGGGATTACGAGCCGCGCCGACCAGGTCAAGTTCCTCTACATCGAAGGAGGCGACACAGGCGTCGTCAAGTGCCAACTCGGCGCCGACGGCACGCTCTCCAACTGCCACCCCATGACCGTCGCCCTGGAGGACTGACGATGAAGAAGCTCCTCCTCGTCGCCGCCTTGCTCTCGCTCGGCTCGGGCTGCGTTCACCGCGAGATCGTCGCGTTCGCCGATCACGAGACCAAGCCGCTCACGGCGCTGCAGGTCTCGGTCAACCGATCGTACCTCGTCACCTCGAGCCGCGAGTACGTCTTCTATTCGTGCTCCGAGCAGGGCGACAAGCTCACGTGCAAGCGCCTCTGTGGCGGTAGCAACGACGTCGTCTGTCCCGAAGCCAGCGCGTCCGCCGGCGGATACGCCACCAACATTCGATGAAGGCGAGGAACCCCATCATGAAGAGCTTCGTTCTCGTCGGTCTCACTGCGCTCGCCGCCGTCGGCTGCGCACCGCCGAAGGTCCTCGTCGGCCACACCTACGCCTCGAGCGACAAGTCGATCCAGACCATCATCGTCAAGTCCGGCGCAACCGTCGGCTCGGACAAGGACAAGAAGAGCCTGTTCGACGTCTACATGCGGGTCTGCGACCAGGACGCCAGCAACGGCACGGCCGCCTGCAAAGACACGCTGATCCTCGAAAACGTCAACCCCGACTCGATCTGAAGCGGAGAACATCGTGAACAAGGCCGTTTCGATCATCCTCGGCGTGGTGGCGCTCTCCTCCACGCTCGGGTGCAGCACCACGGTTCGCTCCATGACCGGGCGCCAGTGGATCGACCCCGCCGGCGGGGCATCCTCCGCACCTGCGGTCAAGGCCGCGGGCGCGCCCGGAGAAGAAGGCGCGCCGGCCGCCGCTCCGGCCGTTCCCGCTGGCGGCATCGCGAGCCACTACTACCTCACCTACTGGGAGGGAAACTGCAAGCCGGTGCTCGGCTGCGGGCGGGGAGACACGCACGTGAAGCGTTGTCGCGTCAACCCGGACAACACCGTCGCGTGTGTCGAGGAGCCGAACGCCACGAAGGCGCTCAACCCCGACTGAACCGTCGACTGAACCAGCTCCTCGTGCAGGAAGACGGAGCGCGCCTCACGCAGTGATCGCGACGCTTCGGATGCGTCAGGTCTCGGTCGGGGTTGCGAGCTTTCGCGACCAGACGATCGCGTCCTTCCGCTTGCCGGCGACGAGCATGTGGCCGACGAGCAGGCCGGTGCGCCGGAACCCGTTGAAGACGAACGCCGTCGCGAGCGCGAGGTCGTCGCTCGGCGAGAGCGAGAAGCAGCTCACGACACCTTCGGCGAGGAGCTTGTCGCACAGCGTGCGGAGCCCGCTGATCGTCGCGAGGCGCTCGTGCTCCGTCGACGGAGCGGTGAGCAGCTCGAGGAACGAATTGCCGAAGCACGACTGCGACTCCGTCGAGGCGATCAGATCGAAGCCGTTTCGAGCGGTGATCTGGAAGTAGCGGCGCTCGACGTCGCGGCCGAACGGCTCGAACGCGGTGAGCGCGCGCCCGGTACGGAGCGACTTTTCGAGCGTCTTGTGGATCTCCGCTTCCTTCACCTGCGCGAGCTTCGCGGGAGGGAGCAGGCGATCGAGCAGGGCCTTCACCTGCTTCTTCGCCTGCACGAGCGTCTTCTCCATCCTGTCGTGCGCGGGAGAGGGCTCGTTTGCGGCGGTGGCGTCGTCGTCATCGTCGCCGGCGAGCGTCTCCCGCAGGAGCGCGCCGTCGTCGAGCATCGCGTTGGCAACGGAGGTGCCGAGGAGGAACGCGTCGCTCCGCTTGTAGAAACCCGGGATGTTCGCCTCCTTCGAGAAGCCGAGCTTCACCCAGGTAGACAGCTCGTCTCTCTCGACGAGGGTGTAGACCTTCTCGATCCCCTCGCGCTTCGCGAGCTTCAAGACGAACAGGCGCTTGGCATGGCTCGGCCCCGCGCGGAAGTCGATGACGCGCATCGTCCTGGTGCGGCGGTTGATGAGGAGGCAGACCGACACCGCCTCGTTCTGCACGAACCGCTCTTCGATCCCCCCGGCGGTCCGGCTCGTCGCGGCCTCACTCTTCGCGATTCCGCGCGCCTCGGGACGCCATTTCTTCCCCTCGGCCCGCTCACCCCACGCCCTTGCGACCATCGAACCCCCCACCCCTCGGCGTTCTGCCCTGCGTCGCCCCAGCGGGCTCCCGCCCGGCCCCGCCGCATTGCAACTGTGGAATGATCCCGTTACCACGCCCCTGTTTCGAGTGGAACGGGCTTTCCATTGTTGCAACCCGCATGGCGCAACATTGAAACGCGGCAGCCGCGTTGTAGCTCATCCGTACCTCCGCAATGGAGCTTGGCTCCCGGATCTCGACGAATGGGAGGCTCGGAAATCCCGCCTGCCGGACCTGCCCTTGACCGGGCGGCCGGCGTTGCCAGACGGGACGGCCGGGCCGGGCCGTCAGCGACGGGTCAACGCAGCGAGTCGAGCTCGGACGGTGACACGCCGAGGAGGCCGAGCGCTTCGTCGAGCCGCTCGCGCTGGACGGACACGAGCGTCGGCATCCCGCCCGACAGACCCAGCACGTCGAGGAAGTTGATCCCGCTGTCGAACGGCGCGGCGAGCGTGAGGGTCTCGCCGTCGACGAGCAGCGCGATCGCCGCTCGCTCCTGGCCGTGGAGAAGGAGCGAGGTCTTGTCGTAGCGAACGCGCTTCTGCTGCTCGGTCTTTCGGGGCACGTCGAGGAACGCGATCGACGTGACGCCCTTCACCTTCACCTTGAGGACGTCGATCCGGTGGTAGCTGCGCGCGAGCTCGTTCGTGACCCTCTCCACCGCGTCGAGCTCCTTGCCGGCGTCGTCGATCGGCTTCCAGAGCGAGTCGTCGGAGAGGCCGCTCGCGAGGTGCCGGACGATGAGCCCGAGGAGGGCGGTGTCACGCGGCCGCGCGCGGATCGCCCGATCGAATCGACGTGCGGTGGCGCTGGGCACGCCGAGCCGCGTGTCGATCGCGCGCGCGTCGTCGTCGGCGCCGGGATAGGGCTCCACGCCCTCGCGGAGCCACTTCGCAGCGCTGCAGAGACCGTCGAAGTCGGTGTGGCACACGATGGTGTCCACCTTGCCGATCCGCGCGCACAGCTCGGGGGTCACCATCTCGGGGCACGCGCCGTGCTGCGCCTTCGTCGCGAGCACGAAGCGGTCGTCATGCTTGTATTGTGCATGTAGCGCGTGGTCGTGATGGTCGACCCACGCCGCGAGCCTCGGGCCGAGACCGTCGATGAACGGCTTCGTGATCCGCTCGAACCCGCCGCCCGAGGCCTCGGACGCAAACGCGACGTCGAGGACCACGACGCGGCCGTTCACCGCGCTGGCCTTCGGCAGCTTCCTCGGGGTCGCAAACGCGAGCTCGGCGCGGATCATGACGGCTTGCGCAAATCAGGGGGAAAAGGGGGGGAACAACGGTCGAGCTCTGGAGTGTCCAGAGACGCCCGGCCGTTCATCGACTATCACACCCGTCGCCGTGACCGATCCCATGAAGGCTCTGCCTCTGCAGTTCGAACGAAAGGGTGATGTCGACCTCCTCCCCGTGGTCGCACAGGACCACAGCACCGGCGAGATCCGGATGCTCGCCTGGGCCACGCCCGAGGCCGTCCGTGCGACGCTCGAGACCGGACATGCGACGTTCTACAGCCGATCGCGTGGCGAGCTCTGGGAGAAGGGCAAGACGAGCGGCAACACGCTCGATGTCGTCTCGATCCTGGTCGACTGCGATGCCGACGCCATCGTCTACCTGGTCGCCCCGCACGGGCCCACGTGTCATACGGGGGCGCCCAGCTGCTTCTTCCGCCGCCTCTCGGAGGCCGGCGAGATCGAGGAGCCCGCGAGCGCCTCGACGTTGCTCGCCCGGCTCGACGCGGTCCTCCTCGCCCGAAGAGCAGCCACGGCCGAGAAGAGCTACGTGAAGAGCCTCTACGACGGGGGGCCTCCGAAGATCGGCGCGAAGCTGCGAGAAGAGGCCGACGAGCTGGCGCGCGCCGTCGCCGAGGAGAGCGCCGATCGCGTCGTGAGCGAGGCGGCCGACGTCCTCTTCCACGTCATGGTCGCGCTCCGCTCACGCGATCTCGGCATCGACGCCGTCCTCCGCGAGCTGTCTCGGCGTGAAGGGACAGGTGGTCACGAGGAGAAGAAACAGCGCAAACCCAGCGGCGTGGTTTGACACCATTTCTCGAGGGAACCTATCCTCGTCTGCCAATGTCCCAGAAAGTCCTCGTGTTCGAGAGCGACGCCACCTTCGCAGGCGAGCTCCGAGCCGAGCTCCAGAAACTCGGTTGCAACGTCAACGTCGTCGATGACGGCAATACGGGCCTCCAGCAGGCGTCGACCGGCCGTCCGGATCTGATCCTGCTCTCGATCGAGCTGCCGCGGATGAACGGCTTCAGCGTCTGCAACAAGCTGAAGAAGGATCCGGCGCTCAAGGACGTCCCGCTCATCATCATGTCGAGCGAGTCGAGCGACGAGACGTTCGAGCAGCATCGCAAGCTGCGGACCCGCGCCGAGGACTACGTCCACAAGCCGATCGCCTGGAACGACCTCCTCGCGCGCATCGAGCCGTTCGTCTCCCTCGGGAGCGCCGCGCCGCCGGCACCCGCGAGCGCGCCGCCCGAGTCGCTCGACATGGAATCGCTCGAGGACGATGAGATCGTCATCGAGGAGATGCAGTCGAAGGCCCCGCCGCCCCCGCGGATGTCGGTGCCGCCCGAGGAGCACGCTCACGAGGCGAACGGCAACGGCGCCGTGTCGCTCGACGCAGCATTCACACCCGGCTCCGAGCCGCCGGTGGTGGAGGCGCGCCGGAGCCAGCGACCTCAGCCCGCGGCCGTCGACGGACGCACGGATGAGCTCGAGGCCGCGGTCAGTGCCGCCGAGGCACGGATCCGCGATCTGGAGGAGCGCCTCGCGGCGGCGCAGAGCGACGCGGAGAGCGCTCGCAAGGCCGCTGCCGACGCGAGCGAGGAAGCGCGGGAGGCAAAGGAGGCCGCGAGCGCCGGAGGCACCGCGGATCCCGAGGAGATCAGCCGGCTGACGCGCGAGAACGAGGACCTCAAGACGCGGCTCGCGCAGGCCTCTGCCGGCAAGACCGGCGGCGTCTCGAGTCGCGAGTTCCTCGATCTGCGCGAGGCGCTGAACAAGAAGGACAAGGAGATCCTCTCCTTCAGGGAAGGACTCTCGAAGAAGGACAAGGAGATCGTCGACATCCGGGAGCGCTCGATCGCGCTCGAGCGGGAGAAGCACGATCTCGACGACAAGGTGATCGCGACCGAGCGCGAGCTCGCCGACGCGAAGGAGAAGGCCGACGCGCTCCAGGCGGACAAGGAGCAGGCGAAGAAGGCCGGCGAGGACTTCAAGCGCCGCGCCGCGCGCGCCGAGCAGGAGGCCGAAGCCCGCGCGACCGAGCTGGCGACGCTGAAGGACGCGCACGCCGCCGACCTCGCGCAGCGAGATGAGACCTTCGCGAAGGAGAAGGCCGCGTTCACGGCGGAGCAAGCCGAGCTCGTCTCGGCGCTCCAGACCGAGCACGAGGCCGCGCTCACCGCGGAGCGCGAGGCGAAGGAGCAGGCCGTCACCGCGGAGCGCGAGGCGAAGGAGCAGGCCGTCGCCGCGGAGCGCGAGGCGAAGGAGCAGGCCCTCGCTGCGGAGCGTCAGGCGAAGGAGCAGGCCGTCGCCGCGGAGCGCGAGGCGCGGGAGCAGGCCGTTGCCGCGGAGCGCGAGGCGCGGGAGAAGGCGCTCGCGGAGGCCGAAGAGCGTCGCGTGAACGAGCTCGAGGCGGCGGCGAGCGAGAAGGCCGCCGCGCTCGAAGCTGCGAAGAACGCAGCCGACGAGGCGAAGGCGCAGGCCCTCGCCGCGCAGGAAGCGCAGCTGAAGGAAGAGGCTTCGCAGAAGGTCGACGAGCTCCAGCGCGCGCATCAGGAAGCGCTCGCGAGCACGCGATCGGAGCACGAGAGCGTCGTCGAGGCGCTCCAGAAGAAGCACGCCGACGAGAAGACGGAGACCCAGCTCCACCACGACAACGCCCTCGCCGAGACGAAGCAGCGCGCCGAGTCCGAGCGAGACGCTCGCATCGCCGAGGTCACGGCCGAACGCGACGCGAAGGTGACCGAGGTCACGGCCGAACGCGACGCGAAGGTCGCCGAGGTCACCGCGGACCGCGATGCGAAGGTCGCCGAGGTCTCTGCGGACCGCGATGCGGTGGTCGCCGAGGTCACCGCGGACCGCGACGCGAAGGTCGCCGCGGCGGAGACCGATCGCGATACGAAGCTCGCCGAGCTCGAGGCGAAGGCAAGCGCGGAGCTGGAGGCCCTCCGTGAAGAGGCTCGCCAGGAGATCGCGTCGGTCAAGGAGGCGTCCCAGGCGGCGCTCGCGGCGGCACAGGAAGAGGCCGCAAGCGCGCTCGCTGCGACGAAGGAAGAGACCGCGCAGCGCATCGCGGAGATCGGTGCGTCGGCGCAGGCCCACAAGGAGGCGGCCGACGCACGCATCGCGGAGCTCACCGGCGAGCTCGAGACCACGAAGTCGACCCTCGCCGAGCGCGAGCAGTCGATCGCGCAGCTCGAGTCGAAGACGTCGGAGCTCGAGTCCCAGGTCGCGTCGCTGCAGGAGGCGAAGACCGGCCTCGAGAAGGACCTGGGCAGCGAGCGCGATCGCCGCGTCGTGCTCGAGGCGGACCTGTCTTCGGCGAAGCAGTCGCTCGACGAGACGCGCGTGGTCCTCTCCTCCAAGTCGAGCGCACTCGACAAGGCGAGCACGAAGATCGAGGCGGACAAGGCCTCGCTCGAGCGCGCGAAGGACGCCCTCGCGGTCGCCCTCTCCCAGATCGAAGAGACCGAAGCCCGCGCTGGCCTCTAGCCGGCGCCTCCAGCGCCAAGGCGTCGACCGGTTGTCCCGGTCGACGTCGCGCGGCCTATCTCGACCAGGGCATCGTCTGCGAAGAGGTCGGGGAGTCGACTGCTGTCCGCGTGCTCGCCGGAGGCGAATGGAGCCCCATCGCCCCTGGTGAAGCTCGTACCTTCACGGCGTAGCAGCTTGCATGTCGCGCTTCGTCGCGAGGGGCTCGAGGGCTCGACGGGTTTCGGGCTCGCTAAAAACACGGCCCGCGCTGATGAGCCGAGAGGTCCACGGGCCGTCGGGAGGGAGCTCCTCGAGCGCGAGGACGAGCCTGTCGTAGCGGCCCGACGTCGGGGGCCTCCGATTCGCCGATGGTCGGCCGCGATGCCATTCAGCGCTCCGCTGAACAGGCGCGGGATTGCGCATTGGGTCGGCAACGATCCCAGGTGGGCCATCCGGATTGGGTGGCGGCGAGCATGCCAGCAGCGATCGTCGTATCTCGTTCGGCCGGAACGACGTTGTGTGGTGGCTCGAGGGCGCCCCAAAACTCATTGGCGTCGAGCCGTGTGCGGACGTCGTCGCGTTCGGTGGTCTAGGTCCTCGATCGACGACGTCCGAGGATTGCCAGCGCGCCGCGACGGAGCAGCAGCGCGCATCGTGTGATGCGGTTGAGCTGGTCCTCGGTGATCGGTGGCGCGGTCTACGTGACAACGAGCTGCGCCTCGCGGAGGATCGTCTCGACGGGGGTGGCTTTCATGACGCGCTAGTCGCGAGCGGCTCGATCGCTCGATGCGCTTCGGGCTCGCGAAAGCCCATGGACCGCAGACCTCGGGCGGCGGTCTCGAAGGAGGCCGGTGTCGGCGGCGCGCACTTTCGGCGTCGAAAGTCCATACGGCCCGCGACGTGCGCGCGGCCGAACACCTGCTCGGCGTAGAGCGCGTTGTGCGCCCTGCACCTCACGCGCAGGTTGGCTGCCGTCTCCGGCCCTCCGTGCGCCTTCGGATGGATCTGATCCAGCTCTAGGAACCCTCGCGCGGGGCAGCGATCTCCGTCTGGGCCCACGTAGGTGCACTGCTCGCCGTCTCGCGCGAAGATCACTCGCCGCAGCTCTGCCGGGACATACCGAGATGCCGTTCGCGACGCCTTCGTTGTAGACGTGGACGCTGCAGGCCGCGTCGCTTGCACCGCGGCCGCAACTGCGGCGCGCACTAGAGCCTCGACCTCGGCCGGCTCCGCCGTGCTCGACTCCGCATTCGCGGGCTCGCGCGACGATACTCCCGGGGGGCCGCTGGGCGCGTCCGCGTGAGCGTGTGCGTCTGGCTCCTGCGCCCTGGCTTCCGAGCGCATCGGGATGTCCGGATGCTGCGTGCTGGCCTCCGAGCGCATCGGGATGTCCGGGCCGCCCGCCGTCGTTTCCGGTACGAGTCCGTCCGGTTCGCGCGCACTCGTCTCTGACTGCACGGGCGTGGTCGGATCGTCCGCGGTCGCCTCCACCCGAGCGGGCGCGATCGGAGCACGCGTCGTGATCTCCGCACGCGCTGAGGCGGCCGCGGCGCGCGCGTTCGTCTCCTCGGCAGGTTTGCGCCTCCTGCCACCTGGGCGAGGCGTCTTGCCGAGCCGCTCCTTCTCCAGCTGGGCGAGCAGCAGCGCGAGCGACGCGTCGAGGATGGTCTCCAGATCGCCGGTCGGGTTGCGATGGCGCATCAGGTCCTTGATGCGGTCGATCTTCTCCTTCGTCGTGGCGCTCACGGTGAGCTCGACGCGGTACCGCGCCGCCGAGAGCGGCTCGACCCTCGGCCGAGGTCCAGGTGCGGGCGACGCCGCCAGCGATAGAGACCACGCAGGCACTCCATTGGAGGGCGTCGCGACGGACACCGGCCATATCGGCGGCAAGGACGCTTGCGTCGCGACGGGCTCGACGCACGTCGGCACGTCCGGTTGCGGAAAGCGTGCCGCCACCATCTTCTCGACCTCTCGCGTGCTCTTGCCGGACGCTTCGCGGAGCAGCTCGTCGACGTTGTCGCTCGTGAGGTGTTTCCGCAGCACATAGAGAGCACAGAGGTGAATCTCGCCCCGCTCGATGAGCCCGAGCACCTGGGGGAAGCGCCGCACTGTGCGAGCCGCCGCGATCCGACGATGAGCCTCGCCCTCGCTCATCCCGAGCTTGCGCGTGCAGAAGTCCCACATCGACGAGCAAGCATGAACGCGATCGAGCCGCCGCTCGTCGACCTCGACGAGGTACGCGATGAGCTCCGCGCACCAGACGTTTCCCTTGCCGACGTGCCCGCGCAGACGCGTGAGCAGATCCTCGTCGGACAGATCCCCCAGCTTGTCCATGACCGCTTCTAACATGCAGTTTCGCGGCTCACGGGAAGGGCCCGTCCGAGGGCGTTCGACGCTCCGATCACGTCGCGAGGTCTTCCGCGCGCGATCGCCACGGAGAACGCGACTCTCTGCCAGCACGCCCCAGTCGAAGCGACCGACCGCGCTCTCGCGCCGGCCGCCGTCGGGATGGACGTCAAGCGCGGAATCCGAAATCGTCCTCGGTCATGGAACGAACGGCCGCCGCGCGATTGGCTCGAGCGGTCGCTCTCTCTCGAGCGGCAACCTATCGGTCACGTCCGTCGGTTTGGTGTTCGAGGTCGCGTCATCCGAGACCTGAGCGTCCGCAAGTGAGGAATTCGAAATCGCCCTCGGACATGGAACAAACGGCTGCGCACGATTGGCTCGAGAGCCGCTCTCTCTCCAGACGCGAGCTATCGGTCACGTCATCGTGACCTGCGGGGCCGCGCCTTCGGGATCATGCGTTCCCTCAGCGCGGCTCTTCGACCTGGCCGCGTCGAGCGCGTTGGTACCTCCTCGGGGTCGAGTCCCGGAGTCCTCGACCGCCCACAGGCTCCGATCTCTTCGCGAGCTCACCGGCGCTCGGTCGCGAGGCAGGCGATGGCTTATCCCGCTCGCCCTGCCATGCGCGACGGTCGGCGCCTTCGCTCCGAACGAGCTCGAAAGCACGTTGACCGTCATCGGAATGAGACCACTGCCGCCGGAGGCGAAGCCGAGGCCAAGCAACTCGCGGCTCCGCCCCTCGTCCGCAAGTGAAGCTCCATCGATCGCGCTGCCGAAGCTCTCGCTCGTCTGCGTCAGCCAGCGCCTCGCGCTCGTGCAGGAGGCGATCGTAAACCTCGCCTCGGCGCTCGCGAGCTCAGGCCCACCCGAAGACACAGGGGCGGGATTCAGCCGTCGCAGCGCGGTCGACGGCTCTCTCGCCAGGCGCGCGCGAAGTCGCCGGACAGCACGAAGCGCGGGAACGTGACGAGCTGTTCGGCGAAGATCCGCGCGACCACGTCGAGTGGCGAGCGAAACGGCGCCGGCGCTCGGGCTTCGAGTCGATGCCCTCGTCCCTGGGCGAGCATCGCCAGCGTCATCGCCAGGGCGCCTGCGAGCGCGGCCCGCCAGTCGAGGGACACGATCGCGAGCGCTTCGAGGGCGATGCCAGAAACGAAGACGGGCACGGTGAGCGCGTGGACGAGCAGGTTCGTTCGGTGGGCGTGAGCGCCGCCGTATCCGCGGCGTTGCCAGGAGAAGAGCTCCGGAGACAGCATGCGTGGAGCATGTCGCGCCCTCGGTGAGGCGGCTTGTACGAACTGGCTGCGGTGTGCCGAGGCCATCGTCGGCGCCAGCGAGCCGCGCACTACCCGGCTCAGGCGTGCGGGATGCTTCGTTTCAGCTCCGAGGCGGGCACGCCGAACATCCGGCGAAACGTCCGGCTCATGTGCGCGGCATCGGAGAAGCCGGCGTCGTGCGCGGCCTGCGTCAGCGACGCAGCCGTCGTGAAGGCGACGACCGCACGCTGCACCTTGAGCCACAAGAGATAGGGCCGAAGCGGAATGCCGAGCGACTCACGGAAGACGTGCACCAGCCGGCCTTCGGAGAGCCCCGCGCGAGCGGCCAGTGAAGCGAGTGAGGTGTCCGTGTCGGGAGGCAGGGAGCGAAGCTCGCGAAGGAGCTTCCGAACGCGTGGATGCATCTTCGCCCGGCCGTCGGTCATTCCGGCGAAACGAGGAACGGCACGCGCGGCCCACCGCATCACCTCTTCGGGGGACGCATCGAGCGCGAGGTCGGCGAGGATGTTCGTACGCTCGTCGTCGGACAGCAGACGCACGCCGCTCAGCTCGCGCCGAAGTCGCTCCCCTGCGTCGCTCTCCGGATCGACGAAGACGAGCACGACGTCGGTGCCTCGAGCGTCGATCGCATGGGCAACGTCCGGAGCTGAGAGGATCCCCGCGGCTTTCCGTGCGCGCCCTTTCCCTTCGCGGACACGAAGACTCCCCGACCGCGCGATGACGATATGCATCGCGTGGTGTGCGTGCGTCGCGCTCTCCCCGCCTGGTCCCGCCGTCGCGAGGAGTGGAGGCCAAGGCGCGAGCGCATCGACACGAGCAGATCCGTGAACGGCGATACGCAAGGGTCCCTGCGTATCACCTCGATGGAGGAGCGACCAACTCGACCTACCCGAGGCCGAGCTTCACGAGCGCGCGCTGCGCCCCACGCTGGCGGCAAGCCCGTCAGCTCGCCATCACGCGGGCCGTCGGTGCCGTCCGAGTCGGTCAGGCTTTGACGCGGGCCATGAGCTTCTTCGCCTGCGAACGGGCCTTCGAGAGGACCCGATCGTGATCGAGGCGGGCGTGCTCGCGGTCGCGGACGACGAGCTGTCCGTCCGCCATCACGTGAACGACGTCCTTCGACGTGCACCCGTAGACGAGCCGTGACCAGGGATCGCCGCCGGGCTCGACGTGAGGGCCATCCATGCGGACCACGACGAGGTCGGCGCGCTTGCCAACCTCGAGCGAGCCCACCTCGCCGTCGATACCGAGCGCGCGTGCGCCCTCGATCGTCGCCAGCTCGAGCGCCTGGCGCGCCGGGAGGGTGGTCACGCCGGTCCGCACCTTCGCGAGCAGCGCGGCATGACGGAGCTCCACCCAGGGATCGAGGTTGTTGTTGCACGGCGCGCCGTCCGCGCCGAGCGCGAGCTGGACGCCGCGGCGAGCCAGCTCGTGCACCCGTGCGATCCCGGAGCCGAGCTTCAAGTTGGCGCTCGGGCAGTGGACGATGCGCGTCCCGTCGCGCGCGACCGCGTCGATCTCCTTGTCGGTGAGCTGGACGCCGTGGGCGAGCACGGTGTTCGCTCCCTTGAAGCCCCACTTGCGGAGCATAGTGATGTCGTCGTCGCCGAGCGCTTGCCGTACCGCCCCGCGCTCGTCGGGGTGCTCGGCCACATGGCTGTGGAGGAGAGCGCGGTCTCTACCTCGTGCGCCGTCGTTCGCGCGCTCGACGGTGCCGCGGAACAGAGCTTCGGTGCACGAGAGGATGAACCTCGGCGCGTACGCGTAGGCGAGCCGTCCGTTGCCCTTGCCGCTCCAGTGCGCGCGAAGGCGGTCGGCCTCGCGAAGGCTCGACGCGGTGGTCTCGCGGAGACCCTTCGGGACGCCCTTGCCGGCATCCATCATCGTCTTGCCGCCGAAGACGCGGATCCCGGCGCGCTCACATGCGTCGAAGACGGCGTCGTAAGCGTGCACCGTTCCCATGTCGAGGATGGTCGTGGTGCCGGCGAGCATCATCTCGAGGAGGCCGAGCTCGGCGCTGGCGGAGAGCGAAGCGTCGTCGTGCGCGGCCTCGTACGGCCAGATGCGCTGCTCGAGCCAGTCGAGGAGCGGCAGATCGTCCGCCATCCCTCGGAAGAGCACCTGGCAGAGGTGCACGTGCGCCTGGACGAAGCCCGGGATCACCGCGCAGCCGCGCGCGTCGATCACGCGGACGAGCCCGCGGCCGTTCGAGGCCGAGGTCGGATTGGGGATACGTCCGAGCGCTGCAATGCGCCCGTCATCGACGAGCAGATCGCCCTGGGCGACCGTCCCGGCGGCGTCGCATTGCACCAGCGTTCCCCCGCGGATGAGGACCTTCACGGGCTCGTACTCTAGACGACCTTTTGGCCTTCTGGGCCGTCCGATATCGATTCCGGCCGTGGCCGCGGGCTCGGTTTCGATGGCCGATGGCACGTCGGCGTTGTACTTTTCGTCCGCCTCCGATGGCGACGCGCATCCTCGTAGTCGACGACAGCCCGACGATCCGCACGGTGGTCTCGACGATCCTCGAGCGGAGCGGATACGACCCCAAGGTCGCGTCCGACGGGCAGGATGCGTACGACGCGCTCTCGAGCGGCGAGGTGAAGGCAGACCTCGTGCTGGTCGACTTCGTGATGCCTCGGATGAACGGCTATCAGTTCTGCCGTGCGCTGCGGGAGAACGCGGAGCTCGCGACCCTGCCCGTCGTCCTCATGAGCGCCAAGGCTGATCGCATCCGCGATCAGTTCGTCCAGCAGACCGGGGCGCTCGACGCCATCACGAAGCCCTTCGACGCTCAGGCGCTCGTCGCGGTCATCGAGAACGCTCTTCGCAAGGTGAACACGACGCGAGCGAGCTCGACGCGCCTTCCGGACGTCGATTGCGACGACGTCACGGGCGCCGCTCAGCCCCACGATCAGGCCGCGATCGAATACGAGACCAAGCGCACGCATCTGGCTCAGATCGTCGCCGAGAAGCTCGCCAGCATCGCGGCGCGTACGATTGCAGGCCGCCCCGAGGTCGTCTCGTCGCCCGATCTCGCAGGCGTGCTGGCCGAGAGCCTCACCAACGAGGCGATCCTCGAGATGATGGAGGCCATCGTCAGCGACCGTCGGGATGGGAATGGCGCGCTGCTCTCCGGCGACCTCGGCGCCGTTCCGATCGGCGCGATCCTGCAGCTCCTCCAGACGGAGAACCAGACGGGTGTCCTCGTCTGCACGAGCGGGAACGCAGAGGTCCGGACGACCTTCCGCGGAGGCGCGATCGATCTCGTGGAGGCCTCCGGCGCCGGCGACGAGTTCCGTCTCGGCCGCTTCTTCATCGAGGAAGGCGTCCTCACCCCGACGGAGATTGACGAGTTCACCCAGCGGGTCTCCCTCGCTCCGACCGTGCGACGGACGATTCTCGAGCCCGGTGGACGCGGCGCCGAAGGGCAGGGGGCGACCGAGAGGGGCAGTGAAAGAGAGCTCCTCGTGAGCTCCGAGCCGCGGCTCCTTCTCAAGGAGGACGACTCCGAGGCCCCGCGCTCGACCATCCAGATGAGGGAGTCGGCGCCGCCCGACACGTTGCCGTGGGGCCGTCCTTCCGCCATCCCAGAGGCGGAGCCCGAGCGCCGCGATGACCATGCGATGGTGACCATGCCGGGAGGGGAGATCATGGTCGCCCTCGCGGCTGCCACGCAGAAGCCGCGGCCGCTCGGGATGGCGCTCCTCGCCGCCGGCAAGATCGTGGAGTCCCAGCTCCGCTCCGCGCTCACGCGCCAGTCGAGCGAGCTCCTGTACGAGGTGCTGCGGTGGCCTGCGGGGCGCTTCGAGCTCCGCCGCGAGCCGCCGAGCGAGCTCGCAGAGAACGCGAAGCTCGGGCTGCCCGTGGCGTCCGTCGTGATGGAGGGATTCCGGCGCGTCGACGAGTGGCGGGTGCTCGAACGCACGCTCGGCAGCTTCGACGCCGTGCTCCTCCGCGACGACGCTGCGTTCGGCAAGCTCGACATCGCCTCCTTGCCGCCCCGGGAGAAGGCCGTTCTCGACGCGGTCGACGGCGAGCGCACCGTGCGCGCGGTCGTCGCGGCGAGCAACCTCTCGAGCTTCGATGCGTGCCGGATCCTCGTCCAGTTCCTCGAGGCGCGCGCGCTCCGGCGTCGGGCGGGCTGAGCGATGAACGACGAGGCGAGCGCGGCGAAGCCGCAGCACGGCGGTGTCGCGTTTCGTGTCGCCGGAGAGCTCTACTTCCTGCCCGCTTCGATCGCGATGAAGGTCAGCCCGATCCCCGAGATGGCGCGCGTCCCTGGCGGACCGCACGCGCTTCGAGGTGTCGCGCTGTTCGAGGGCAACATGATCCCCGTGGTCGACGCGCTCGACGTTCTCGACGTGCTCGAGGAGCCATCCGGCGAGGTGAGGGAGCCGACCGGGGCGATGCTCGTCTGCGCCGTCGTCGGTGAGAGCGTGGGCCTCGTCGGGATCGACGTCGTCGCGACCGGCCGCTTCGAGGCAGGTGAAGTCGTGGGAGAGGTGAACGTCGGCGGGGAGACCGCTCGCACGTTCGACGTCGCTGCGGCGATCGCGAAGGTGCGCGAAGGCCGCTGGGCGGTGTAGCCCTCGAGCTTGGGGCTTGCGGCCCAACCACCCGCGGAGGTGAGGAGCGCGAGCGGGCGCCGGTCCACGTCGATGCCGCCGTCCGGGTCGCGCGCTCGCTACGATCGAGGCGTCGCTGGCTCGACGTCAGCCGTTGGGGCGTAGCCGTCTTCGTAGCTCGGATGGCGGAGCGTCACGCCGAGGACGCGGAGCGCGCGCGACGCATCGACCTGCCGGTCGCCGCGGAGGGTCTCATGAACCTCCGAGAGCGGTACGGAAGGGGGCATCGGAGCTCCGTACGCAGTGCAGATCCAGCGGACCACGTCGGCATGGCGTGCGGGTTTCTCGTCGCCGACCACGAAGGTCTCCCCTGGAGCCTGCGGCGCGGCAAGGATGAGTGCCGCGAGATCGTCGACGTGGATTCTCGACACGTACCCGCTCCCGTCCCCGGGGATCTTGTGTCGACCGCTGACGACTCGAACGTGGAGACCGCGGTCTTTGCCGTAGATCGCCGGGCATCTCAGCACCGTCGCCCCTCGCCGGCGCCAGACGTCCTCCGCCTCGAGGCGGAGCGTTGCGGATGCGCTCGGCGTCTCGGTGACCGGCGTCTGGTCGTTCACGATGCCCCGCCGGTCGCCGTAGACCCCGGTGGTCGAGACGTAGGTGATTGCGCCGGCGCGAAGCGCGACACGCGCGTCGGTCGCTCCGTCAGGCGGGAAGGTGACGACGACGTGGGTGGATGGGCCGGCGAGCGTCGCGAGCGCGGCGTCGAACACCGGCGCTACGACGACTGCGTGGTCCCGTAGCGCTTCGGCGCGAGCTGCGCTGCGGACGACGGCCTTCGTCGCGAGGCCGCGCCCGCGCGCGAGCGCAAGCACGGCCATGCCGGCGTACCCCGCCCCGAGCACCAGGACCTCGTCGAACATGTCGAGCTTAGGGACAAGATGCCACGGTTCATCGCGAGCGTCTTGCAAGCGAAGCCGGATGCGCGAAGGGCCCTGGGCGGTGTAGCCTTCCTGGTCGCCATGGCGGGCTCTGGAGAAAAGCCGAAGCGTCGACTCTTCCGCCTGCTGCGCCGTGGCGCCCGCGACACGACGGGGGCGGGCGCGGCGGGACGGGCGGCCGAGGAGAGCGCGCTCTGGGCATTGCATCAGCGCGCGTCGGCGGCGGTCCGGGAGACGGGCGAGGCCGCGCAGCGAATCGCGTCCCACCTCGCGAAGCAGCGCGGGGTTGTGGACGCGCTCGCCGACCGCGCCCGTGGTGTGTCGACACGCTCGGGCGACCTGTCCGGAGGTTTCTCGCGCCTCAAGGAGACGTTTGCGCGCCTCGAGCTCGTGGCGCTGAATGCAGGTCTCGAAGGTGCACGGCTCGGCGAGGGGCCGGGACAAGCGCTCGCCCTCGTGTCGGAGGAGATCCGCGCGCAGGCCACGCGCGGGTCGGAGGCGTGTCGGGAGCTCGGCGCAGCGCTGGGCGAGCTTGGCAGCGAGCTCACGCAGGTGCACTCGAGCCTCGATCGCGCCCGAGAGGCCTCCGCCGAGGTCGCGCAGGAGGCGGCGCGCGTGGGCGGGGCATCGGCTGATGCGGAGCGCGCTCTCTCGGAGATCGGCGATCGCCTCCAGAAGACGACCGGGAGCGATCCCGAGACTGCACGAGCGATCTCCGCTGCGACCGAGCACGCACGTGCGCTCGTCGGGGCGCTCGATGCGCTGAGCGGACGGGCGCCTCAGACGCTCGTCGTCGCTGCGCTCCGGCCCGTGCTCGAGCCTCTACTGCGCCTCCTCGAAGGCGAAGACGAACCGGAGAGCTGAGCATCGTGTCGGCGCGCGATCCCGAGCTCACGCGGATCTTGATCCTCGAGCTCGAGCGCCATCTGGTCGCGTTGGACGCGCTCGTCGAGCTCGTCGAGGGGCAGACCGGCGAGGCGACGCTCGAGTCGGCGCGCCGTACGGTCCATGCGCTGAAAGGCTCGGCGGGGCTCGCCGGCGAGCCCGAGCTCGCGGCTGCGATGTTGCGGCTCGAGCGGAGGCTCCGCGAGGGCGACGATACGGCCCTCGCCGAGGCCGCGACGACGGTGCGCCGGGCGATTCAGCGTCTCGGTGCAGGTGAGCGCGCGGCGAGCGGAGCGTGGCCCGTGCCCCCGCAGGATCTGGTCGCGGGCGCGCTCGATCCGCTCGTCCGCACGCAGTACATCGCCGAGGTCACCGATCGGCTCGCGCGGATCGACGACGCGCTCACCGCGACCGACGCGCAGCCGGAGGAGGCTGCTGCCGACGTCTACCGTCACGTCCACACGATGAAGGGCGCAGCGAGCGCGGTCGGAGACGAGCCGATGGCGTGGTTCTGCCACGGGCTCGAGGAGCGTCTTCGCGTCGTCACCAGCGGTGCGCCGCACCCGGCGACGGCTGCGCTCGAAGAGGTCGCGGGATGGCGCGCCGTGCTCGGCACGTTGCTCGACGATCCCGAGGCCGCTCTCGCGACGCTCCGTGGTGTACCCGCGCGCCCGCGGACGAGGCTCCGCCCGAGCACACGGCCGGAGGACGACGCGCGGCGAGAAGGCGACGGCACGATCCGAGTCTCTGCGCAGTCCGTCGATCGCCTCCTCGATCATGCGTCCGGGATTGCGGTCGCGCGCGAGCGCGTCGCCGCACGGGTGGTCGGAGCGATCGAGCATGCACGTCAGGTTCGGCGGTTGCGCGCCGAGCTCGCGGAGGCGCTTCGCCTGATCGGGCCTCCGCGGCCGTGGGGAGCGCCGGCGGCGGCGCTGCGGAGGATCGAGCGTGCGTCGCAATCGCTCGCGCAGCTCGGTGACGAGCTCGATACGGTCGCCGATCGCCTCAAGGTCAGCGATCAGGCGCTGAAGGACGAGGCGGGGGCGGCAAAGAAGATCCTGTCGACGATGCGCCAGACGCCGGTCAGGGGGATGTTCTCCCGCCTCGCGGCCTCCGTGTATGCCGAGGCACGTCGTACCGGTCGCGTCGTCGCGGTGCGGACACAGGGAGCCGACGAGCCGGTGGACCGACGCCTCGTCGAGGCGTTGATGGAGCCTTGCTTGCAGCTTGCACGCAATGCGATCGCCCACGGGATCGAGAGCCCGGATGCACGCCAGGCGCTGGGCAAGCCTCGCGAGGCGACGCTGACGTTCAGCGCGAGCCGCACCGGCAACCGGCTATCGATCGGCATCGCCGACGACGGCGCCGGGGTCGATGTCTCGGCGGTGCGCGCGCGTGCGGTCGAGACCGGCGTCGTGACCGAGGTCCTGGCCGAGGCCGCCGACGATCAAACGCTCCTCGAGCTTCTCTTCCTCCCCGGCTTCTCCACGCGCGAACAGAGCCCCGATCTCCTCGCAGGCCGTGGTATCGGCCTCGACATCACGCTTGCGAGCGTGCAGCGGCTCGGCGGCTCGATCCGTCTCTCCAGCCGTCACGGGCTCGGGTTCGAGGCGCGGGTCGACGTCCCGATCGAGAGCGGCCTCGCGACGGTGCTCTGGGTCACGGCGGACGACGTGGAGCTCGCGATCCCGGCCGCGAACGCGAGGCGCGTCCGTCGCAACGACGACATCGACCCGGAGGTCGAGCGTGTCCCGCACCTCGCGGCGTGCCTCGAGCCTCGCGTCGCCCCGCGTCCCGCGTTCGTGGTCGATCTCGACGGCCTCGATCGAACCGAGCCCGCGCTTGCACGCGAGACCTTCAGCGTCGGCGTCGACTCGGTCGGTATCACGGAGGAGGTGCTCGTGCGGCAGCTCTCGCCGCTCCTCTGGGGGATCGGTCCGTACGCGGGAGCGATCGTCCGCGGCGACGGTTCGATCCGGCTCGCCCTCGACATCCACGCACTGGCTCCGCGCGCCCGCGCGCTCGGTCGGGTCCCGGAGGGGCGGATCTCGGAGCCGCCGTCCCGCCCGCCGCCGTCCCGCCGCCCCTCCTGACGGCTCGCGGCGGCGCTCGCGCTCGGTCGCGAAAGGCGGCATGCTCGGCCTCGTGACGGGAGACCTGTTGACCATCGAGCCGATGACCGAAGCCGAGATCGAGGCGACGCTTGCGATCGATCTCGCGTCCTTCCATCCGAGCGACCTCGGAGCGGACCGGGACGACCCGCGCGCGGCGCGCGAGAAGAGCTTGCGTGAAGAGCTCGCGCGGAGCTGGGCTCGGATCCGGATCGCGCGCGGTCCTGCGGGGGACGTCCTCGGATACATCCTCTTCTGGCACGTCGCCGACGAGCTCCATCTGCTCAACGTCGCGGTCGCGCCCGCCGCTCGCCGCCGTGGGATCGGGCGAGCCCTGGTCGATGAGCTCCTCGTCTATGCGCGGACCCATGCGGCCGTGAAGGTGCTCCTCGAGGTGCGCGCGTCGAACGCGGACGCGATCCGCCTCTACGAGCGCCTCGGCTTCACGCAGTTCAACGTCCGGAAGGCGTATTACAGCGATGGCGAGGACGGGGTCGAGATGATGCTCGAGCTCGACGCTGCGCAGACGTGACGGCCGGCCTGGGCCGGACCGCTGCCTGAACAGCACCAGCCGCGAGAGGACCGCAGAAGGCAGCTCGCGTCTGGTCCAGGGGGCACGCGTTTGCTCACCCCTCCATGTTCTCCGCCCCCGCCCGCGCCCCGCCGCTCGTTCGGCAGCGGTCGGGGCGCGACGGGGCGTTCGTCGGCGCGATCAGGCCTGCGAGTGCGTGGCTGATGTACCGCTTCCGCGGTTCGTACCGGAGAGCGAGCGTGCGACCTCCTCGAGGCGATCGAGGGCGAGGTTCGCGCCGACCTCCATGCCGGAGTTGACGTGCATGTCGCGCGCCTCCTTCGAGTCGTGGAGGACGAGCGATCGGTAGAAGGTCTTCCCGTCCCGCTCCTCGAGGGTCAGCGTCACGAGCGCCGGGTTGTCCGGGAACGGCTCGAAGATCTCCGTGTGCACGATGCGCTCGGGGATCACCAGCTCCCGGTACTCGCCGCGGAAGCCGACCTCGTTGCCGTCCGGTCCGACCATCACGTAGCGGTACTTGCCGCCGACGCGGAGATCGATGTCGCAGACGGTCATCTTGAAGCCGTCCATGCAGCACCACCAGCGGCGGACGTAATCGACCTTCGTCATCGTCTCGAACACGAGATGCCGGGGCGCATCGAAGACGCGCGTCAGCAGGATCTCCTTGTCGGAGGGCAGCGAGACCTCGAGCTTGCCGCTACTTCTTTTTTCGACCATGAGCGTTCTCCTTTTCCTTCAGCTCTTCGAGCAGGTTGTCGAGACTCTGGAAGCGCGCCTCCATGCGATCGGCGTAGCGCTGCAGCCAGTCGGTGGCCTCGCGCAGGGGCGCTGCCTCGAGCCGGCAGGGCCGGCGTTGCGCGTCGCGCCCGCGTGAGACCAGCCCGGCGCGCTCGAGCACCTTCAGATGCTTCGAGATCGCCGGCTGGCTCATGTCGAACGGCTCCGCGAGCTCCATCACGGAGGCCTCTCCCTTCGACAGGCGCGCGATGATCGCGCGGCGGGTCGGATCGGCGAGCGCTGCGAAGGTCGCGTCGAGTCGTTCGGCGAGCATGTTCATAACCTCAGGGTTGTAGAACCGAAAGGTTATGTACGGTCTCGGTCGCGCCAGGTCAAGGACGCGGTCGACAAAATGCGCGTGCGCCCGTGGCGCACCGACATGAAGCTCAGCGCACGGCTTCGACGACGAGCTTCATGCGCACGCGTCTGAGCTCGAGCATCCGGACCGCGCCGAGCATCCCGAGCTGCAATCGATCGGGACGTCTCTCAGCTGGGCGTCGAGCAGTCATGAGGATTCGGCTACCTTGGTCGGACCCGCATGCGCCGCTCGCGTCTTCTCCCGTGCCTTGCGCTGTCCCTGCTCCTCGCGTCCGGCACGACCGACGCGCAGCCCTCGCCGCCCGCCGGGCCGCTTGCTTCCGGCCTCGCCGCGCTCGCCGCGAGCGACTACGCCAAGGCGGAGTCCGAGCTCGCGCAGGTGAAGGGCGCGGGCGAGCCGGAGGCGAAGATCGCGCTCGCTCGCGCGGCGCTCGAGCAGGGCAGATACGCCGATGCGGAGAAGCACGCACAGGCCGCCGCGTCGGCTCCTGCGCTCAAGGTCCGCGCCGGTGTTCTCCGTGCCGAGGTCTTGCTCGCGCAGGGAAAGACGAAGGACGCGATCGCGCTCCTCGAGACGCTCAAGTCTGGCAAGACCGTCGACGCCCGACGCGCGAAGCTGCTCCTCGGCGAGGCGCTCATCGCGACGGGCAAGCGCGCCGACGCCGACGATCCGCTGAAGAAGGTGATCGAGGACTACAACGACAACACGATCACCCAGACCGACGCCGAGGGCCTCGCGCAGGTCGGGCGCGCGGCGTTCCTGCTCCGCAGCGCGAAGGACGCGAACACCGCATTCAAGGAGAGCGAGCGCGCCGACAAGAAGCGCGTCGAGACGCTCCTCTGGGAGGCGGAGCTCTTCCTCGACAAGTACGATCCCGGTCACGCTGAGGAAGTGACGAAGGAGGCGCTCGCGCTCGCGCCGAAGCGCGCCGACGCGCTCGTCATGATGGCCCGCGTGAAGCTCGAACAGACGCTCGACTTCGACGCGGCCGAGAAGCTGGTGAAGGAGGCGCTCGCGATCAATCCGCGTCACGCGGGCGCGTTCGCCGTGCGCGCCGGTCTCGCGCTCCGCGACATGGACATCGAGCGCACGGACAAGGCGGTCGCCGAGGGCCTCGCCTCGAACCCGAGCCATCTCGAGCTCCTCAGCCTGAAGGCGGCGGCGCGCTTCCTCGACGACGATCCGCGCGGCTTCGAGACCCAGAAGAAGGACGTCTTCGCGAGGAACCCCGAGTTCGCGAGCTTCTACGGCATCGTCGGCGAGTACGCCGAGTGGGAGCACCGCTACGACGACATCGTCTCGATGATGAAGGAGGCGACGAAGATCGATCCCGACGACGGCAAGGCCTGGGCCGTGCTCGGGCTCACGCAGATGCGCGCCGGCGACGAGGACAAGGGCCTCGAGGCGATCCGGAAGGCGTGGACGAAGGACAAGTTCAACGTCCGCGTCTTCAACACGCTCAACATGTACGAGCAGCAGATCCCGCAGCAGTACGACCTGCTCTCGGACGGCGTCTTCAAGGTTCGCTACGCGAAGGACGAGCGGCCGGTCATGGAGCGCTACGTCCCGCGGCTGCTCGGGGAGGCGTGGGCCTCGATGAAGGCTCGCTACGGCTTCGTCCCGAAGGTGCCCGTGCAGGTCGAGCTCTACGCGAACCGCGAGCAGTTCAGCGTGCGGACGAGCGGCCTGCCGAATATCGGTATCCAGGGCGTGTGCTTCGGCGGAATGATCGCGGCGATCAGCCCGAAGGCGGAGCCCTTCAACTGGGGCAACGTCGTCTGGCACGAGCTCGGTCACGTCTTCGCGATCCAGCTCTCGAAGAACCACGTCCCGCGCTGGTTCACCGAGGGCCTCAGCGAATACGAGACGATCGCGCGGCGGCCGGAATGGGCGCGCGAGCTCGATCCCGAGCTCTATCAGGCGATCACGCAGAACAAGCTTCCCGGCGCTGTCGACATGAACCGCGCCTTCACCCACGCGGACGACGCGGCCGACGTCACCACGGCGTATTACGCCGCCAGCCAGATGTTGGTCTGGACGGTCGAGCGCTTCGGGATGAAGGGCGTCGTCAAGGCGCTCGAGCTGTGGGGACAGGGGAAGAAGACGCCGGAGGTGATCAAGACCGCGTTCGGCGTCACGCCCGAGGAGTACGACAAGGGCTATCGCCAGTGGCAGCTCGCTCGTCTCTCCCGGTACAAGGATCAGTACATCTTCACCCTCAAGCCGCGCGATCTCGACGACGCGAAGCGGGCGGTGAAGGACAACCCGAACGATCCCGGCGCGCACGTCCAGCTCGCGCTCTCGTTCCTCCGCACCGGCAAACACGCCGACGCGAGCAAGGAGCTCGAGGCGGCGCTTTCGATCGATCCGAAGCACGGCGACGCTCGCTTCGTCTCGGCCAAGCTCGCCCTTACGAAGAAGGACGCGGCCGGCGCTTCGATGCACCTCGACGCGATGCGGAGCGCCGGCAAGGACGGCTTCGTGGTCCACATGCTCCTCGCCGACATCGCCGAGGGGAGGGAGGACAAGGCGAAGATGCGCTACCACCTCGAGGCCGCGCATCGCCTCGATCCGAGTCAGATCGATCCCCTCAAGGGCCTCTTCGATCTGGTGCACGAGGCGAAGGACCCCGCATCGGCGCAGACGAAGGACGGCGACGAGCTCGAGCTCCTGCGCAAGCTCACGCAGCTCGAGCAGCACGACAAGAAGATCTGGCGCATGCTCCTCGAGAAGCTCGTGGCCACGAAGCAGTGGGACGAGGCGCGACGCGTGGGCGAGAGCGCGATCTTCGTCGACGTCACCGGCGGTCCGACGCACCTCCTCTATGCCCGTGCGCTGCAGGCGCAGAACGCCCACGACAAGGCCGCCTTCGAGCTCGAGACGGCGCTCCTCACCAACATGAAGGACAAGGAGAAGGCGAGCGCGCACGGCCTCCTCGCTCAGTCACTCGTCGTGCTGAAGAGGACCGCGGAGGCGAAGAAGCACCGCGACTCAGCGCTCGAGCTCGATCCGGAGAACGCCGAAGCGAAGGCAGTGAAGCTGCCCTGACCTGCGCTCCTGTAGCTCAGCCAGCCGCACACCCGCTTCTCGTGGGGTGTCCCCTTCCCGCAGCGGAGCTTGGCCGATAAGCTGCCGCCGATGCGGCCAGAGCTCGCGTTCGTTTCAGTCGTCCTTGCGGCGCTGGCGTGTGGATGTGGAGGCTCCGGCGCGAGCGCGCCAGCGATGGCCTCGTCGAACGGGACGCGGACGGTGAGCTTCTCCCTTCCGAGCAACGAGGGCGCTCTCGTGTCGGTGCCGATCTCGGGTGCACGCTCGACCGTGCTCGATTTCTTCAGCCCTACGTGCGAGCCGTGCAAGGAGAAGGTGCCCGCGCTCCACGCCAAGCAGAGCGAGCTCGCGGCCAGAGGGGCGCGTCTGGTCCTCGTCGGGGTCGTCTCCGACAGCGAATCGACCGACGATGCCCGGCGCGCGCTTGCGTCGTGGGGAGTCGTCGCGCCGTTTCTGGTGGACCGAAACGGGACCGGACGGCGAGAGGCGGGGATCACCGCGCTGCCCGCCACGATCATCCTCGACGCCAGCGGGGCCGTGAGGTGGGTGGCCTCGAGCACGTCGCGCGCAGAAGACGTCGTCGCCGCGTTGCCGGAGTGAGTGAGTCTTCGGTCGGCTCGCCCGACGCGAGCGCTCGTGATCCTCATCGTCATCGGGCGCAGGAACAGGACCAAGTAGTGGAGGAATTCGGAATGAGACATCGGTCGTGGGGCCTGGCTTCGACGCTCGCGGTCGGACTCATCGTCGGAGCGTGCTCGCCGCGCATGAACCTGCCGGACGAACCGCTGAAGACTCCGACTTCGGGCGGAGAGTCGTTCGGTGGTCGGCAATGCAGCCCTGTGCGCCCCCTCAGCGAGCCGGATCTCATGGCGTGGGACCCGGGGTCTCGCGCAAACCTGAAGCGCATCCGGCAGGACGGGCTCGTCGTCGTTCGCTATCACGCGGAGGGCTGCGTCGCGGAGCTCGAGCTCCTTCCCAACTGCAGCGTCGGAGGGGCCTACAAGTTCTCCGCCTACAGCGCCAACGAGCGCAAGGTCGCCAGCACCGATGACGAGCTCTTCGCGGAGCTTCCGCTCGGAGCCGCTCGTCTTCAGGGGAAGTTGAAGGGCAATCGGTCGATCCGTACCGACTACATGCTTGCCGGTCTCTACGCATTGCCACGCGGCACGTCCGTCCAGGCGTCGGATCTGAGCGGCCTCGACTGCGCGCGGGCAACCCACGTCGTCAGCACCATCTACGTGGGTGCGTTCGTGATGGGAGCGGGTGAGTCCCGCACCATGCAGGGCTCGCTCGATCTCCTGGGCGCGGGCGGGGGAGCCCGGAGCGTCGCCGAGATCGAGGTGCTCGGTGACGAAGGCAACATCGACGCGTGCAAGGCATCGCAGCGAGACGGGAAGGAGGACGACCGGTGCGGGGTGCCTCTCCGAATCGGGCTCGTCCCTCTGGCGTCGAGCGGCGCCCAGACCTCCCAAGCGGGACCGCCGGCGGCTCCGAAGGCCAGCGCGCCGAGCGCGTTCAAGGAGAGCGCCGAGCGCGAACCCGCTCGTCAGAGCGCGCCTCCGCCGGCGACCGCATCGCGCGAGGTGGGCTCGGCGGTCCCGCCGGCCGCGGCCGGGGCAGCCTCGTGCACGCCAGCCGACTGGTCGAACAAGCCGCTGAAGCCGCTCCTTCGCCCTGGTAGCAAACCGAATCTCGCGTTCTCCGATCAGCGAACCGGACCTCGTGGCTCGCAGACGATCGGAAAGAGCCTCGGCCAGCAAATCCTCTCCACGAGGCTGTTCGTCGATCCGTGCACCGACTCCTCGTCGTGGTCGCTCCCTTCATCGCCGATCGCGGCGAACTCGGCGACGGTCGATGGCGTGTCCTTCAGCGTGCTCGACGTCAAGCCGGCCGGAAAGAGCGGTCGTGGCTGGGCTGGCGGCAAATGCTCTTACGGAGCTCGCCTCGCGAACGGCGCAGGCAAGCCCGTGGTCGTGAACGAGGCCAACCCGTTCAACGGTATCGGTCAAGTCGTCCGCTCCGGAAGCGCCGTGTTCATGTCGATGAACTTCAACGGCTACGCTCGGGAGTTCCCGCAGGGAGGAAACAACGTCATCGCGCTCGACGCCTGCGACGGGACCGTGAAGTGGCGCTCTCCGAACCTCACCTCGAGTGGTCCGATCATGCTTCTCGGGGACTACCTCGTCACGGGCTACGGGTTCACGGGCGAAAGCCACTACGTCTACGTTCTCAACGCCCATACGGGCGCCGTGGTCCAGAAGCTCCTCGTCCCGAAGACGCCCGAGGAGTTCGCGATCAAGAACGGAGTCCTCGTCGCCTCCTTGTACGAAGGGCAGGCCACCTTCGAGCTGCTCGGTCCCTGACCGTCACACGAGGCGCAGGCGCGGCTCCAAGCCGAGGCCCTCGCCGTCCCGGACGGCGATGTACGCGAGCGCGATCGCGGCGCGTACGCGGGAGACGCTCGCGCCCGTCGCCGACGCGAGGGGCGTACCGCGACGGCGTGCGATGCTCCGCACCTTCGCCGCGGCGGCGTGGGAAACGTTGCCGACCACGAGGACGATCGCGTCGGCAGCCTCGGCGCGCGTCTCGAGGGATGGGCCGTCGCCGTTGATCGAATCGATCTCGATCTCGGTCGAGGGCGTATCCCGATAGTGTGGATCGAGCCTGGTGAGCCCACCGACGACGAGCACGCGAATCGATCGCTGCGTGGGGAGAACGCCGCTCCGGTCGTCACGCGCCTCGAGGCGCCGCGCGCTCATGACGGCGTCCTCGCAGTGAAGCTCGCGAACGGGTGCTTCACCACGGCCTGGGTGATCGGGCGGCCCTCGGCGAGCCAGCGCGGAAACCCACCCGTGAGGACGTGCGTGTCGGCGTGCCCGAATCGCCGGAGGATCCAGGCCGCGACGAGCGCGGCGCTCGGGCGACCGTCGTCCACGAGCACGATCGTGTGCTCGTCGCCCACGCCGGCCGCGCTCATCGCCATCGCGAGCACCGGAGCGCAGACGAGCGCTCCGGTGTCGTCGAAGAGGCGCCCGCCGACATCGAGGCTCGTCGAGCCGGGGATGTGAGCACGAAGGAACGAGGTTGGAGGCTGAGGGCCCTTGGGCCAGCTGCCGGCGCGCAGCCATCCGGCACGCGGACCGAGCTCGACGAAGCGCGGCGGATCCTCGGCTTCGCGGAGACGCGTCCCGCTCCGGTCGTCGCGCACGGGCGCCGGGCCGCGGACGTCGAGGATGCGGAGCCACTTCGCTCCGAGGTTCTCCGCGAGCCAGCGCGAGCTGATGAAGCCATCGCCCCTGCCCTCCGATGTGGCCGCGGTGTTCATTATAATGGATGTAGATCCGTTAACGCGGAACGTCAAGATCCGGCGTCCAGGCCGCAAATCGCGGCCGTCGAGCTCGACGTGGGCCGTTCGTTATAATAGAAATCTGCCCTGGCGCAGCGACGTGCCCGCCGCGTCCCGTCCGCACCGTTTCACGTCGAGAGGGGGGCGCGGCGATCAGCCGGTGCGCGCGCGTTCGCAGTGGGACGCGACGTGAGTCGGGGCGATGGTGGACGCGGACCCGCCAAACACGCGGCGCGAGACGTCAGGGATTGAAGACCTCGTCCGACGGCGGCGGCGGCGCGGGCTTCGCCGGCTTTGCCGGCTTCTCCTCCGGCGAGGCCTCGGGCTTGGGCTTCTTCGGCGCGTCCGTGCGCGGCGTCGCCTTCTTCGCGACGGGCTCGGGCTTCTTCTTGTCGTCGCGTCTCTCGTCCTTCTTGTCGTCGCGCTTCTCGTCCTCGATCTTGGCGGGCGCGCGTTCGTCTTCTTCCCGGCCGGTCCACGCGGCCTTCAGCTTCATCGCGAGGTCTTCGGCCTCCTTGGCGCCCTTGCGCGCGTCGCTCGCCATCGACTCGACCGCGTCGACGGCTGCGGACATCTCGCGCTTCACCTCGTCCTTCTTCGCGACCTTCTTCTCGTCGGCCTTGTCCACGCCGAGGTTCTTCTTGTCCTCGATCGTCTGCTTCTTCAGCTCCTCGCCCCGCTTCAGCATCTCGTCGAGCTTCGCAGCGGCGGCCTTGAGGCGCCGTGCCCGCTCGAGCTCGGCTGCGGTGGTCTGTTCGACGGCGGAGCCGAGCGAGCCCTCGCCCTTCTTTCCGCGCGTGGCGGCGAGGATGGTGCCGTTCGACGCGCCTGGCCGGAGATCAAGCGCGGTCACGATCGGCTTTCGTGCGGCCTTCGAGTCGTCCGGCCAGTTGGCCGATGCCACCTGCTCCTGATGGACGGCAGCGAAGTAGGCGTCGTACCGGCCGTCTCCGGATTGATAGCGCTCGCCATTCGCGACCTTCGTGGGCGTGAGAATGAAGTCGCAACCGGTGAGCGCGGAGCACGCGACGCCCACCGCGATCGCCATCGCCGCGGCCGTCTTACGAAGCCTCATCGATCTCGAGCTCCTTTTTCAGCAGTACGCCGCATGACGAAGACGCTCACCGAGGTGAGCAGTTGATCGGGGCCGCCTGCACCTCGAGCGCCTTGCCCCGCGCCGCGAGGAATGCGATCGCGCCGCGCCCGTCCGAACCGACGACCGCCGCAGGCTGACCTGCGTTGACGCCCGATGCGGAGATCGAGAGCGCCGCGCCGGACGGCGAGCCGTCTTTGCCCATCGTGATGGCTCGGACCTGATGGTTGGAGACGGGACCTTCCGTCCATGCGAGGAGGAACCGCCCGCCGCCGAGAGACGCGAGGCTCGGAGACATCGCGTGCTCGCCGAGGCCGCCGGCCGGCAAGGTGAACGGTGTGCCCTCGGTCGCCTCGCTGCCGATCGTGATCGTCGCCCAGCGGATCGACCAATCAGCGCCGGTGCCCGCGCGATCGGCCCAGGCGACGATGACGTTGTCGCCGCTTGCTGCGATCGCAGGCGAGCCGACCTGACCCGATCCGCTGATCTTCGAGAGCGGGCCCTCGGCCTCGAGCACGCTGTCGCCCTTGGCGACACCGACGTGGATCGCGTTGCCGCGACGGAAGGTCAGCGCGATCCCCTTTCGGTCGGTGAGCGGGATCGCGCGCAGGGCCTCGATCGGTCCTTCGCCGTCGACGGAGAAGAGCTTCGCCGAGCTGTCTTTCTTGTGCGGCGCCCACACGATCTCGCCGTCGGAGACGCCGACGTCGATGAGCGAGCTCGCTGCGACGACGCGGCGACTCGCGAGGTGATCGTTCTTGCGATCGACATCGGGCATCGCGATCAGCTTGCTGCCGGAGAGCATCGGCGTGACGCGTCGAGCATCACCGCCAGCCGGCTTCGCGTGCACGGTGGCCGTCGGCGCGAGCGATGAAGGATCGAGCGACATCGCCACTGCGTCCCGTGCGGAGGCCGCGAAGCCGAGCGCGAGCCGACCGTCGAGAGCGCGTGCTTCGATCGCGCTCGCGATCACGGCGCGCGGAGCGAGCGTTCTCGCGTCGCCCGAGAGGGTGCAGTCGCCGAGCACGACGCCGCTCTTCGTCTCCTGCGGAGGTGGCGGCGGAGGGATCTCGGCGGGCGCGGAGGCCGCGGCGGTCGTCGTCGTCGTCGCCGACGTAGCCGGTGCGCTGCCGGACGCAGCCGACGCGGAGGCCGCCGTCTTCTTCGAGTCGCTCGAGCTCGAGGACGACGGGCCGCTGAACAGGCTCGCGATGCCCGCGACGAGCATGATCAGGACGGACAGAGCTAGGACGCCGACCACGCCGATGAGGAGCTTGTTCTTCGGCGGTCGCCCTTGCTTGATCGCCGCGATGTCGTCGAGGAGCAGCGTGAGGTTGGGGCGACGCGGGATACCGGCGTCGACGATGTCATCGTCGGCCGGCTGCCCCAAGCCGTCCTGCACCAGCGGATCGGTGGGCGCAGGCAGGCCGTCGGAACCGGCAGCGCTCAGGTCCGACGTCGAGGGAGAGTCGAGGAGCATCGAGCCGCTCAGCTCCTCGATCATCTCCGCGCCAGGCGCGCGCGGCTTTGCCGGAGGTGGGGGCGGGGGCGCGGAGCGAGTGCGGGCTGCGGCGGCCGCAAGCACCTCCGGCGGAGGCGGGATCCCGATCGTAGTCGGAAGGCTCGGAGCCAGCTTCGGTGCCGCGCCGTCGGGGACGGCGCCACGCGACGAGCCCGGACTGGGAGGCGCACCTCCGCTGGCGACGGGAACGTACGCGGAGCCGCCCAGCTGCGTCTTGAGCGGACCGGGCGACGGATGAATCGACGGGGACTTGGTCTGCGCGGGGACGTAGCGTGGCGGAGGCGGCGGCTCCTCCTCGACGTCGGACTTCACCGGGGGTGGAGCCATCGACCCTGAAGCCGCCTCGTACTCCTGCTGCACGGCGACCATCGCGAGCGGAGGCGGCGGGATGTTGAGCACCACACCGGTCGCTCCACCGAGCGACGCCGACGAGAGCTCGGGGACCTCGTGGGCGGCCTGCCAGCTCTGCCAACCAGCTCGCCACACGGGCGTGTTGGGGGCGATGTGCCCCTCGGCGAGTGCCGCGCGGAGCTCATCGAGCCGCACTCTTCGCTGCTGACCATCCGGATCGGCCCACCGCCACAGATCGTTGCTCATCGGAGCGCCCAGCCCATGATACCGCGGGTCGCTGCTCGTCGTGTCATTGTCTGCTCGGGGTGGTCGCTCGCCTTGTCATGTGGGGACTCGCCATCACCCACTCGGGCGAATGGCTCGTGGCTTCAGGCGTCGATGCGCGCACATCCCTCACCTCTGCGAGACCGGAAAATTCGCGTGTCCGTGCGTTCACCTCGACCATGAGGTGTCGATCATCACGAACAGTTCGAGCTTACGACGACCTCGGCTCGTTGCGACGCCTCTGATCTGCAGCGCCGAGGAAAGGTCGGCGTCCGTGGGGTCACCTCGACGACGAGGTCGTCGGCCATCACGAGCACGTTCGGTTTCCGATGACCTCGGCGCGTTGCGAACGATGTAGTCTGCAGGCTGAAGTCCGGAAGCCACGAGCTAGAGCTCAGGCGCGATGCGCGAGAACGAGGGCGAGCACTGCGCGCACGCCCACATCACGGAGCGCGGCTGTGCATCCCTCGAGCGTGGCGCCGGTGGTGCGCACGTCGTCGACGAGGAGGACGCGCGCGCCATCCATGCGCGATGGATCGCGCGCGGTGAAGACACCGGCGACGTTCACGATCCGCCGCTCGCGATCGAGCGACGCCTGGCGGGTCGTATCGCGATGTCGTTCGAGCGCTCGCGGCGCGAGCTCGACTCCGAGCGAGCGCGCGACCGGTGCGGCGAGGAGAGCGGCCTGGTTGTAGCCCCGATCGGCGAGCCGGCGTGGATGAAGGGGGACCGGAACGACGAGATCGACGGCGCCGCGGAAGCTCTCCGAGACACGGAGCATCGATCGTCCGAGGAGCGGTCCCAGATCGGCGCGGTCTTCGTACTTGAGCCGTGTGATGGCGGTCGCCATCGCTCCGCCGTACTCGAACGCCGACGTCCATCCGCTCGTGTGAACGTCGCGCTCGGGCGCGTGCTCGACCGACGCGGCGCAAGGCGGACAGAAGAGGACGCTGGCGGTGACCGGTAGATCGCACGCGGCGCACCGAGACGGACCAACCAGCTCGCCGAGGATGTTCGCGGCGACGGCACCGAGTGCTCGGAGCGAGGGCACGGCCCCCACGTCGGCCGTCGCCGGCGGCGGTTGCGCGCTTTGTCGACCTCGAGGTGTCCCTTCCGTCAGGCGACGGCGTTGTCGTGTCGGCTGCCGTCTGGCACGGGGTGCTCCTCGCGTGTCCGGGCAAACAGGATGTGGTCCTCCCATTTGCCTGCGATCTGCAAGTAGCGCTCGGCGTAGCCCTCGCGGCGGAAGCCGAGCTTCTCGATGACGCGGAGGCTCCTCGGGTTGTGCGGCATGATCGCGGCCTGCACCCGATGGAGGCGCGCGGGCCCGAACGCGAAGTCGAGGACGGCGGAGATGCCCTCGGTGCAGAGCCCGCCGTTCTGGTGATCGACGTCCATCCAGTATCCGAGATAGGCGCCGTGCATTGCGCCGCGCATGATGCCGTTGAGCGCGATCTTGCCGATCAGGCGTCCCGGGTCGGTAAGGAGCGCGAGCATGAACGAGAACGACCGGCCGCTCTTCCACTCGCGCCGGTGACGGAGCACGGTGTTCGAGACCTCGGTGATCGACGTCGGGTCCTCGCCGGGCCGCGGCGCCGGGTTCCACGGATTGAGGTGGGCCTGGTTGTGCCGGAGGAGCCTTCGGAGCTCGCCGATGTCTCCCGTGCGCGGCGGGCGCAGGACCAAGCGCTGCGTCGTCAGGCGGGTCGACAGCGGTGGGACCACAAGCGGGATATACCGCGCGCTCCCCGCCTCGTCACGGCCGGCGGCCGTGTGAAATGCGTCTCAATCGGTCCTCAGCCGCGGCGCTTCCCGTGGGAAGGCGTGGTGGACCGGCGACGGAGGCGCTCGCGCTCATCCTCCATCCGGAGCCGTTCCGTCTCGGCCGCGAGCCGCTCTTCGAGCCACGCGTCTGCGTCCTCGCCGCGCGCCTCTGCCTGGGCGATCGCGAGCTCTTGAGCCTCGTCCTCGGTGACGGCCCGCACCCGATCGAGCGCGCTCGCCACGCGGACGCGTGCCGGTTCGGAATCCTCCGCGCGGTGCCCCGAGAGCCACGACGATGCGCGGCCAAGCGCGGCTTGGCTCCGGCTCGCTGCGCGGACGCAGGCGTTCGCTGCGCGTCGGAGCGCTTCGCCGAACACCAGTGAGAGGAGCCGGAGAAGGAGCGGGACGAGGAGGCCCACCGTCAGCCAGACGGCGAGGAGGGCGATGAAGAGCCCGAGCTGTGCGAAGAAGCGCGGGACGAAGGGGGGCCGTCTCGAGCGCGCGAGAGCGCGGCGCTTGCGCTTCTCTTCGCGAGCCTCGCGCTTCTTCTGACGCCGGAGCTCTCGCTTCTCGTCGCGTGTGAGCGGCTTCGGCGGCGCCTCCGATGCGGCGGACTTCTTCGGAGCCTCGGACCTCGTCTTCGCGCGTAGGAAAACGAGCGCCTCGTCGACCGAGTCCACCCGTCGATCCGGATCGGGCCGGAGCATCGCGGACAGCGCGCGCACGAGCCCCGGCGGCGTCCCTTTCGGCAACGCGCGCGGGACGTCGATGCCCAAGCCTTCGTGCGGCAGCTCCTCGGGCTCGCAGCCGGTGAGCATGGCGACCGCGGTGGCGCCGAGCCCGTAGACGTCCGACTTCGGCGAGGCGCGTCCCTGGAACTGCTCCGGAGCCATGTAGCCGAAGGTCCCGACGACGGTGCTCCCGCCGGCGGGCTTGAGCCGATCGCGGACGGCTCCGAAGTCGACGAGCGCGTAGGACCCGTCGGGCCGGCGGATGACGTTCCCGGGCTTGATGTCGCGATGGACGATGAAGGGCGCGCGCCCATGGAGGTACCGGAGCGCGTCGGCGATGTCCTCGAGCATCCGAGTGACCTCGGTGACGTCGAGCGTCTGCTTGCGCGAACGGAGGCTGGCGAGGCTCTCGCCCTCGATCTTCTCCATCACGAGGTAGAGCGCGCCGTCCTCCTCGAAGTGCTCGATGTACTTCGGCAGGCGCGGGTGATCGAGCGACGCGAGCGTCCTCGCCTCGCGCTCGGCGAGCTCGACGTCCTTCCAGGCCTTCGCCTTGCCCACACGGAAGCACTTGATCGCGACCACGCCGCGCGTGTCGGTCGTCGCCCCGGCTCGTGCGCGGGAGACGTAGCGGTGGAAGTCATCGACGAGCGCTTCCGGTCGCGGACGCGGCCTCGTCGAATGGGCGCCGTTGTCCCGTGCCTCGTACGTCTCACCCTGCGAGCCTTCCCCGAGCCGGCGCAGGAGCGTGTAGCGCCCGTCCTTGAGCTCCCTCTCGTTCTGGTTGGGCGGCGGCGAAGAGGATGAGGTCAAGCTCGTCTCGGTCGGCTGGTCGGTGCGGGACGCTCTCCGAGGCTATAGCGCTCCGACGGGGGCGACGTCGATCGAGCCCGTCCATTCTGGTCCGGCAAGCTCAGTAGAAGCCTTCGCGGCGCGCATACCGTGCGGCGCGCTCCGCGTCGTACTTCTCGGCGTCGAAGTCCTCGCCCGCGAGCTCGCGGTGAATCGCTCCGCTCGTCGGGAGCTCGGAGCGATCGACGAAGCGCGCAGGATCCCAGAGCTGCGAGCGGAGGAACGCCTTCGAGCAGTGGGTGTACGCGGACTCGATGTCGACGAGGATCCCGAGCTTCGGCGTCTTGCCCTCGACCGTGCAGGGAGCGAGCAATGCCTGGTCGGTCGTCAGTATCGCGCGTCCGTTGACGCGAAAGGTGTCGGACACGCCGGGGATCACGAAGAGCAACGCCACATGGGGGTTGCGGAGGATGTTCCGCAGCGAGTCGGCGATGCGATTGCCCGGGCGTTCGGGGATGAGCAGCGTCCGGTCGTCGAGGATGCGAACGAAGCCCGCCGGGTCGCCACGCGGGCTCACGTCGCAGCTTCCGTTCTCGTCTGCGGTGCCGAGACAGAGGAACGGCGACCGCTCGATGAACTTCCGCGTCAGCGAGTTGAGGCGGTCGCTGATCTTCGAGCACACGAGCTCGGTCGGCTCGCCGATCAGGTCCCGGAGCGCCGCCTCCGTCTCGATCGTCTCCGAGGTGAGCGGGTGCTTGGTCATGGCGCCGACTATCGCCCAGAGCCAGCGCGCGCAAGGCGTAGCTCGCCCGGACGATGAGCCGTCTCGGGGCCGGCGGCATCCTCGCCTATTGCCGTGCTTGCATGCCTCGCCGGCCGCGTTCACCGGACTTTCGCGGCGGACCGACAGGTGAAGTTGGCGCAGTAGGGGGCCCCGAAAAAAAGTTCGTCGAGCGTGTCGATCCCGTGGGGGCCCGATTGTCGTGGTTGTGAAGGCGGGGACGGTCGACGCCGTCCGGCAATGAAAGGGAACCGTGATGAACAAGAAGAAGGTGATCCGTTCGGCTCTGATTGGTGTCGTCGCCGCCGTCGGTGTGCTCGGCGTCGCGATCGCCACCCGGCCGTCGACCTTCCATGTCGAGCGCTCGATCACCATGGCCGCGCCGGCGGACCACGCGTTCGCGCGTGTGAACGACTTCCATGCGTGGTCCACGTGGTCGCCGTACGAGAAGCTCGATCCGCAGCTGACGCGCACGTTCGAGGGGCCTCGGTCGGGCAACGGCGCGATCTACTCGTTCAGCGGTGACAAGGTCGGCGCAGGCCGCATGACGATCGAGAAGAGTGATCCCTCGCTCGTGGTGATCAAGCTCGAGTTCTTCAAGCCGTTCGAGGCCGTCAACACCGCCACCTTCACGTTCACGCCGACCGAGGACGGTACGAAGGTCACGTGGGCGATGGACGGGGAGAACAGCTTCGTCGGCAAGGCCGCGTCGCTCGTCTTCGACATGGACAAGCTCGTGGGCGGCGATTTCGAACAGGGGCTCGTCGCGCTCAAGGCCGAGGCGGAGAAGGCCGTGAAGGCCACCGCGGCGACGAACGCGACCGACTGATCTGCGACTCCCTCTGTCACCGTCGAGCCTCTTCCGCTCTCTGGTTCGCGGCTACGGGGTCGACGTCGACGCGATGGCAGGCGGCAAACGAAGATCGACGGCTACAGCGCTCCGACGGGGTCGACGTCGATCGACGCCCGGACCGTGCGTGGAAGGCTCCCGATGGCCACGTGGATCGCGAGCGCGCCTTGGCGGAGGCGCTCGCGCGACGTGCTCCGCAGCATGACGCGGAAGCGGAACCGATTTCGGACCTTCGCGATCGGCGCTGGCGACGGTCCGAGGACCTCGAGCGCCCCTGCTCCGTCACGCGTCGCGGCGCGGGCCGCGCGCGCGAGCATCGCGGCGGCGTCGAGCGCCTCCTTCTCGTCCATCGCGTCGACGCGGGCGAAGACCATCCGCGAGAACGGGGGGTAGCCGAGCTCCTTTCGATCGCGGAGCTCGCGATCGAAGAAGCCCATCACGTCATGACGGACGGCGTGGACGATGGCGTGGTGCTCCGGATCGTAGGTCTGGACGAGGACCTTGCCGGGTGAGTCGCCGCGGCCCGCTCGCCCCGCGACCTGGACGAGGAGCTGGAATGCGCGCTCGGGGGCGCGAAAATCGGGGATCGAGAGCGCCGCGTCCGCGTTGATGACGCCGACGAGCGTGACGTGCGGCAGGTCGTGGCCCTTGGTGACCATCTGCGTGCCGACGAGGATGTCGACCTCGCGTGCGCGGACCTTGTCGAGGATCTTCTCGACCTGCTTGCCGCTCGCGACGTCGCGATCGAGGCGCGCGATGCGTGCCTCGGGGAACGCCTCCTTCAGCGTCTCCTCGAGCCGTTCGGTGCCGAGGCCTTCGAGCGCGATCTGATCCGAATTGCACTTCGGACAGTGCAGCGGCATCGACGCCTCGTACTCGCACCAGTGGCAACGCATCCTGCCCTCGGCGGTAGAGGCGCCGCGGCGATGGAACGTGAGCGCAACGGTGCAGTGGGGGCACGACGAGAGCTCGCCGCAACCCTCGCAGCGGATGCTCGGGGCGAAGCCGCGCCGGTTCAGGAACAGGATCGTCTGCTCCTTCGCCGCGAGCGTCGCCTCGATCGCTCGATGGAGCAAGACGGAGATGCGTCGATCGCCGGTCGGTCCCGGACCGATGCGGCGGAGGTCGATGATCTCGACCTTGGGCATCTCCTGCGCGCGCGCGCGGTCGGGCAGGACGATCTTCGTGGCCTTGCCCGAGCGCGCGAGCTGCTCGCTCTCGAGCGAGGGCGTCGCGCTCCCGAGCAGGCAGACTCCGCCGACCTGGTGCGCGCGGAGGATGGCCATGTCGCGCGCGTTGTAGCGGACGCCTTCTTCCTGTTTGAACGACGGGTCGTGCTCCTCGTCGACGATGACGAGGCCGAGGTCCTTCACCGGCGCAAAGAGCGCGCTCCGGGCGCCGATGGCGACGTCGACCTCGCCGCTCCGGAGCCGGTTCCACATGTCGAAGCGCTCGCGTTGCGTGAGCGCGGAGTGGAGCACGGCGACGTCGTCACCGAAGCGCGCCCGGAAGCGCCCGACGAGCTGCGGGGTGAGCGCGATCTCGGGCACGAGCATGATCGAGCCGCGCTTCTGCTCCTTCGCGCGCGCGATCGCGCGAAGGTAGACCTCGGTCTTGCCCGAGCCGGTAACGCCGTGGACGAGCAGCGTCGCGCCGCTCCCGCGCGCCTCGAGCGCCGCGTTGATCGTGGCGGCGGCCTCCTGCTGCGCTTCGGTGGCCTCGGGCGGGACGTCGCGCTCGAGCTTGTCGGCGAAGAACGGATCGCGAGGAGCCTCGCGCTCCTCGACGCGGACGAGCCCCTGCTCGACGAGACGCTTGATCGTTCCGCGCGCGCCGCCGAACTGGTCCTGGAGCCGCGAGAGCGGCAGGGCGCCGTGCGCGCGGACGACGGAGAGAACACGCGAGGCGTTCTCTTTGATCGACGTCTCGACGGCGCCTTCGGCGATGACCCACTGGACCTTGCGGGCGGCCACCCCCTTTGCGGTCGAGAAGAGCGTCGGCTCCTCGACGGCGCGCGCCGTCTCGCGATCGGTCGGCGGCAACGCAAGGCGCACGACCTCGCCGATCGGCGCGAGGTAGTAGTTCGCGAGCCGGCTGAGGAACGTGACGAGGTCCTCCGGAAGGTCGACGCCCTCGAGCACGCCGAGGAGCGGCTTGGCCTTCGGCGGCGCCTCGCCCTGACGGAGACCGACGACGACACCGACGATGCGTCGCGAGCCAATCGTGCAGAGCACCCGCCGTCCGGGCGCGACGCTCGCAGCGAGCTTGTCCGGGACGAGGTACGTCAGCGCGCGGGGCAACGGGACGGGCACCGCGACGTCCGCGAGCGCTACCGCGTTCTCTGCGGGCGCTGTGCTCGAGCCGGCGGCCGGAGGCGCGTCCTGCATGGGCGTTCAATGCACGAGATCGCGCCGCGCGGCAACGCGCACACGCCCTTCCGGTGTAGCGGCGGCGCGGCAGTTCGTAGCGTCGGCGCTACACCCTGAGGGTCCGGGGCTACGAAAATCCGATGGCTCTTGGCGACTGCGGACGCGGCGCGGGAGTTGCTGAAGGTCCGCCGTATGAAGATGCCCGCGTTCGTTCTCTTGCTTTCCCTTGCCGCCGCTGCGTGCGGTGGCCCTCTCAAGTACGAGGTCGCGTCCTCGGCTCGCGCCCCCGGAGCCGACGCCAAGATCGTCGCCAAGGTGCAGAAGGACCAGAGCCTGACGCAGCTCGAGATCGAGGCCGTCAATCTCCCGCCGCCCGGCCGCGTCACCGACGGCGCCACCACCTACGTCGTGTGGCACCGCAAGGACTCCGGTGGAGCTTGGGCGCGGTCCGGCGGGCTTGCCTACGACGAGTCGGATCGCAAGGGCAAGTGGACCGGCTCGGTCCCCGAGACGAGCTTCGATCTCACCATCTCCGCCGAGAAAGAGGCTACCGCCGCCTCGCCCTCCGGCGAGACCGTGTTCAGCCAGCACGTGAACTGATCTCGCGCTCAGGGGCCCGCGACAAGGCGGGCCCGTTCGCGCCGTCGGCAACCGGACCGAGCGATCGACGTCTAGACGGTGTTGATCGGGTGCGAGCAACTAAATCGTGCACGATTTAGTTGCGTGCGATGGAATGGGCTGTAACTTGACCGGCACCTGGGACGTCGTGTCCCCCATGCCGGAGAAAAGTCAGATGAGCCAATCCCCCGCAGTTCTCGAGAAGCCCCTCTACACGGCGACGGCGACGGCGACTGCCGGGCGTGAAGGCCGCGCGAAGTCCGATGACGGCGTCCTCGACGTGGCCCTCGTTCCTCCGAAGGCGCTCGGCGGGAGCGGTGTCGGGGGTACGAACCCGGAGCAGCTCTTCGCTGCGGGGTACGCGGCGTGCTTCGGGAGCGCGCTCTCGCACGTGGCGCGAGCGCAGAAGATCACACCTGGACCGGTGAGCATCACCGCGAAGGTCTCGCTCGGTCAGGTGGGGCAGGGATTCGGACTCGCGGTCGAGCTGGTCGCGTCGATCCCCGAGCTCCCGCGGGAGCAGGCCACGGCGTTGCTCGATACGGCACACCAGGTTTGCCCGTATTCGAACGCGACGCGCGGCAACATCGTCGTCGATGTTCGCCTCGCTGAGTGATCGCGGACGGCGGAAGGATGGGGGATGATGGTGCCGACATGAGTGACGTCCTCAAGCTCGATAACCAGCTCTGCTTCGCGCTTCACGCCGCTTCACGCGCGATGACTGGGGCCTATCAGCCGCTGCTCGAGGCGCTGGGCGTTACCTATCCGCAATACCTCGTCCTCTTGACGCTCTGGGAGGAGGACGGTGCTCGCGTTTCTCGCATCGGCGAGCGCCTCCACCTCGATTCCGCCACGCTCACGCCGCTCTTGAAGCGTCTCGAAGCCCATGGCCTCGTCGAGCGTCGCCGGAGCACCGTCGACGAGCGTGTCGTCGAGATCTTCCTCACGGCAAAAGGCAGGCGTCTCGAGCGAAAGGCGTCCGAGGTCGCGAAGGACATCTTCTGCAAGACGCAGCTCTCCCTCGGCGAGCTCGGCCGCCTTCGGGAAGAGTTGAAGGAGCTCACGCGAAAGCTGCAGGCCGTCGCGGCCTAGACGGGCCGGACGTCGACCCGTCCTGTTTCGGGCGACGCCACGGCAGCGCTTCGACGATGGGCCTGGCACGGCGCGCGTTGCTCCTTACGCTTCCGGCATGTCGAACGACACAGACGGTCGCTCGCAGCGGGAGCGGATGCTTGCGGGGGATCCCTACATCGCGAGCGACCCGGAGCTCCAGCGGGAGAGCCGGCGCGCGGCCGTTCTCTGCGAGCAGTACAACCGAACGTCGGTCGAGCGACCCGACGAGCGCCAACGCATCCTGCGCGAGCTCTGCGCCAGCGTCGGTGAGGGGGTCGAGATCCGTCCGCCGTTCTTCTGCGACTACGGCTCCCAGATCCGGATCGGGGCCCGGACGTTCGCGAACTTCAACCTCGTGGCCCTCGACGTGGCTCCGATCACGATCGGCGAAGACGTTCAGATCAGCCCGAACGTCCAGCTGCTGACGCCCACTCATCCGATCGAGCCGGAGCCGCGTCGCGCCAAGATCGAAGGCGCGAAGCCGATCGCGATCGGCGACAACGTCTGGCTCGGCGGCGGCGTCATCGTCTGTCCCGGCGTCACCATCGGGGAGAACACCGTCGTCGGAGCTGGTTCCGTCGTCGTGCGCGACCTACCCGCGAACGTGGTTGCCGTCGGCAATCCGGCGCGCATCGTTCGACGGATCTGACGTGGAAGCGGATGCTGTCATGGAGGCTCGCGTTCGATGAGCACGTATCTCGTGACCGGCTGCGGACGCGGCGTCGGCCTCGCCCTGACCAAGGCTCTCCTCGCGCGAGGCGATCGCGTGATCGGCTCGGTGCGGACCGGTGAGGGACCGGTCGAGCACGAGCGCTTCTCCACGGTCAGATTCGACGTCCGAGACGAGGATCAGATCAAGGCCGCGGCGGCGACGCTCGACGAGCCGATCGACGTGCTCGTCAACAACGCAGGCATCATCGGGCCGCTCTCGCAGAATACGCTCGATCCAGGATTCGACTTCGCGGGCTTCGCCGAGACGCTCGACGTCAACGTCCTCGGTCCGCTGCGCGTCGTGCAGGCGTTCTTGCCGCTGCTCCGGCGCTCGAAGGCGGGGAAGGTGATGGCGGTCTCGAGTCAGCTCGGCAGCATGACCTATCCCGGGTCGGACCGCATCGCGTACCGAGCCTCGAAGGCCGCGCTGAACAAGGTGATGCAGGGGGTCGCCGAAGACCTCGCGCAGGAGGGCATCGCGGTCGTCATCGCGCATCCAGGTTGGGTGCGCACGGACATGGGCGGCGCCGACGCGTCGATCGCGCCCGAGGAGAGCGCGACCGGGTTGATCGATCTGCTCGATCGGCTGACGCTCGAGACGACCGGCCGCTTCATGAATTGGGATGGCGCCGTTCGAGCGTGGTGAGGCGAGGCGCGCGAGCGCCGGGACCCGAGTTCAGTCCTTCTTGCAGAGCGACTTCACGAACGAGGGGGTCGACTTGTAGCGGGTGGGCGCGAGCGTCTGCTCGACGCCTGCGCAGTCGCCGGAGCGGCCGATGCACCTTGCCGATTCCGAGCTGTCCGAGCGGCCCCGAGAATCCGGGACGCATCTCCGACGATCGCGTGATGCCCCTCGACCGCGTCGATCAGCTTCTCTGGAGGGGTGTTCGGTTCGAGCTCCGCGTGGAGGAGGAAAGACGCTCTCGGCTTCCATCGACCATGCGGGGTCGCGACGTTCGGAGATGCGCGACGGTTCCGTCCCGAGCGGCGCTCTTTCTGGCTCACCGATCCCCGGTCTCCGGTCTGCGTCCCACAGGCAATTTCTGGCGACCCACTTCAGCTCGCGTCCTGTGGCAGCAAGTGCTCGAGATGTTCCGCGCGCGGACGGGGCATGAGTTCTGCTCGTGAGGAACGTCATCAAGGAGCACAGCGATGAGCCTCGACGTGACCGCCCTCCGTGAGAGCTTCGACCTCGTCGTCACCCGCGCGCCCGACCTGACGCGGCGTTTCTACGCGCTCCTCTTCGAGCGCTACCCGCAGGTGATCGGGCTCTTCGGTCGCTCGACGGACCGCCAGGAGCAGATGCTCACGCGCGCGCTCGTCGCCGTAATGGACCGGCTCGACGATGGCGTCTGGCTCGGTGAGACCCTGGGAGCGCTCGGCGCCAAGCACATCGACTACGGCGTGACGGAAGAGATGTATCCGTGGGTCGGCGACGCGCTGATCGCAACGCTCGCGGAGGTCGCCGGTGACACCTGGAGCCCACGCGTGGCGAAGGCGTGGGAAGAGGCCTACGCGGCGATGGCCGAGCTCATGATCGAGGGAGCGCGACGTGCTGCGGCTCCGTCGCCTGGGGAGAGCACCCTCACTCCGAGCCCACCGGTCTGACGCGCGCTCCGTCCGACTCGTACGACGCCCTTCGGCGGCGTTCTGGAAGACCTCGAACCGAACAACACGACCGGGAGCAAGGCGGTGAAGATCAGAGAGCCCTACCACGAAGGCGAGGTGCGGGTGCAAGAGCTCGCCGGTGAGCGCGATGTTGCGTTGCTCACTGCCAGGACGATCCGAGATCGCGTCGCCGTGCCCGCGTTTCGCTTCCTCGCGATGCAGCGCCACCTCGTGCTCGGCCGAGCCGACGGCGAGCACGCCTGCGAAGCGACCGTCCTCTTCGGAGACCCGGGCTTCTTGCGGGTCGAGGCAGAAGGAAAGGCGTTGTCGATCGCGCTCGAGCCCGAGCGCGATCGACACCTCGACCCTGTGCTGGCAGCGCTCGCGGTGGGTGACCGCATCAGCGGTCTCGCCATCGAGCTCGCGACACGGCGGCGGCTTCGCCTCAACGGGCGCGTGCGCGCGCTCGACCTAGCGCGCCTCGTGCTGGAGGTCGATGAGTCGTACCAGAGCTGTCCGAAGTACATCCAGAAGCGCGTCGTCGAGATCGACGCCGACTTCGACTCGAGCACCACCCGAAGCGAGCAGACGGTCTCGAGCGGAACGGCGCTTCTCGAGCCTCAGCGGGCACTCGTACGCGCTGCAGACACTCTCTTCGTGGTGACGGTCCATCCGGAGGGCCATGCTGACGCCTCGCATCGCGGTGGCGAGCCTGGGTTCGTGCACGTCGATGATGACGGGGCGCTCTCGATTCCCGACTACGTGGGCAACAGCATGTTCAATACGCTCGGGAACATCACGACCAACCCGCGCGCCGCGCTGCTCTTCTGGGACTTCGACCAAAAAAGGCTCCTCCATCTCGCCGGCCGCGCCGAGCTCCGCTTTGGCGTCGGCGACCGCGAGCTAGCGACCGGAGGGACGGGGCGCTCGTGGACCTTTCACACCGAGCGATGGATCGAGCAACGCCTGTCGCTCCCGTTCCGGTTGCGACTCGTCGAACGATCCCCGTTCAATCCCTCCCCCACGACCAGGAGCTGAAGGTGCTCCTCCGGTCGCCCACGTCGAGTCCGTCGCCGATCGCACGAAGCTGCGCGCGTCAGCGCGTGAGGATCATCCAGGCGGTGGCGACGAGAACGGCGCAGCAGAAGAAGAAGGCGAACGTGACGTAGCCGCGCTTCCTCGCCCACGCGAGGATCTCGTCGTCGGTCTCCTTGTGTTGAGTCTGTTCGGCGGGCTTGGGATCGACGACCTTCGTCGAGGGCTGGACATCCATCGTGGAACCTGTGAGTGACGATCCCCACTTCTCCGGCACGAGATGGGCCGGCCCGAAGAGCGGGACGCTCTCCTCCTGTGTGATTGCGATCGAGAGGTCGGCCGGGACCCGCGGGGCTGGGGGGACGCGCACGCTCTCACCCGTGGCCGCCGGCCGTGAGCGGACGGCGCCCGACGGCCGCGGCGGCGGCGGGGCGCTCTTCGGCAGGCGACACTCGCTCGCGCGACGCTTCTCGATCAGCTTGGTCCCGAACGTCTCGGCGATCCACTCGCCGAGCTTGAGACGGCTCGCGAGGAGACCCGCCTTCGCGAGGTAGGCCTCGAGGTCGCGCTGGAACGCGCTGGCCGACGCGTAGCGGTCGTCGCGGTTCGGCGCGAGCGCCTTATGGACGATGCGTTCGAGCTCGGCGTGATCGGGCAGTCCCTTGTCGGGGAGGGGCGGGATCTCCGCGCGGCGCGCCTGCTCGAGCAGGGGTACGTCGCTCTTCGACCTGTAGAGGCGGCGACCGGCGAGCAGCTCCCAGAGGATGATCCCGGCGGCGAAGACGTCGGAGCGGGCGTCGAGCGCCTCGGCGCGTGCATGCTCGGGGCTCATGTAGCCGGCCTTGCCCTTGAGCGCCTCGCTCGCTTCTTCGCGGACCAGGTCGTTCGCGTGCGCGATGCCGAAGTCGCAGAGCTTCACCTCGCCGTCGTACGAGATGAGGACGTTGGACGGCGAGACATCGCGATGGACGATGCCGAGTGGCGCGCCGGACTCGGTGAGGCGGCGGTGGGCGTAGTCGAGGCCCTCGAGGATGTCGACGACGATGCCGAGGGCGTGCTGCGCGGGGAGGCCTTCGCTCTTCTCCGTGCAGAGCCGGAGGAGCGCGTTGAGGTCGAAGCCCTCGACGTACTCCATGGCGATGTAGAGGCGGTCCTCGTCGCGCCCGAGGTCGTGGACCTGGACGATGTGACGATGGCTGAGCCCTGCGGCGAGCTTCGCCTCGTGGATGAGCATCTCGGCGAAGCGCGGGTCGTCCGAGAAGGCCGGAAGAATGAGCTTCACGACGACGAGCCGCGTGGCGCCGAGCTCCGTCTCGGCGCGCGCGAGGAAGAGCTCCGCCATACCGCCGCGACCGACAGGCTCGAACAGGGTGTAGGGGCCGAACTTTCGCGGAAGCGCGTTTTCCTCGGAGGTCGGCAGCGCGGGCGAAGATCCGGAGGACGAAGCGGCGACCATTCGAAGGGCTCTCCGGTAGCAGATTTCGCCGCGCGGGGGAGCGGGTCAAGTTTGGCGTCCCGATGAGCCTCCTCGGGGCTCGAGCGGGTGCTCTCTCTCCGGCAAGTCGGCGGGATCGCTGCAGCTTGGAGCTCTCTCGAGGACGAGCCGTGTCCCCGTCGAGGCCGATGCATCTGCTCCCGAACAGCGCTTCTGCTCGCTACCGGATCGCGATGGTGGGGGCGACGCATCGGCCGCGCCGGTCCTCGTGGATCGGTGGTCGCCCCACCCGCCCGAGAGCGCCGGCACGCCGACCGTCAACCAGGCCCTCACTCATGGCGGGTGCACGCTGAACGTGTCGCCCGTCCACCTCACGCCACCGGGGAAAGGGCTCGGGGCGTGACGTCGACCAACGAATCGCCCGCTCGGGGGGCAGGTTCGCATCCGCGGCGCGCGTCGTCGGGCGCGATGGAAAGAAAAAACGCTGCGGCGGGCTCGGGGGGGGACAAGCCTCGCCGCAGCGCTGCCCCCGTACTTGCGTGATCCGTGCCAGCGTCGAAGTGCGCGAGATCACGCGCGCCAGAGCCTTCGGTCGTGCATCGATGAAGGATCAGGCGGACAAACTCGAAAGGTGCCCGCCGGGTAGAAACGAATCAGAGCTTCGGCTCGAGGACGCGTCCGAGGAAGACGAGCGTCTTCGTCTGACGGTCGACGATCGCCGTGATGAAGGGGCGGTCGACCTTCATCACGATCGGGGAGTCGCCGGAGGTCGCCTTTCGGCCGACGACCACCGCCGTCGCCGCCGCCGCCTCGGTGCCATTCTCGTCCAGCTCGAGGAACGTCTTGTGGAGGACGTTCGCCACTCGGAGTGGCTCCGCCGTGCTGATGCCGCTGAAGTCGGCGCTCCCGTCGAATGCCTGCTTCATGCCCAGCGACGTCAGCGGCTCCTTCAGGTCGAATGTGCCGTCGACCTTCAGCTTCGGGAAGTGGAGGCTCACGTGAGTCGTTTCGAGGCCCGCGAGGATGTCGAGCACCTTGCCGCCGGTGAGCGACGACTCGAAGGTCGCGAACGTCCCGGCCGTGGGCGCGATGACGAGCATCGCGAGCTCACCGCCGTCGTAGGCCATCTCGACGGCCTCGTATCCGTCGCCCTTCGCGTAGGGGCGGGACGACTGGCCGTTCATCATCGCCACGTGCACGACGCTCCCGTCGGCCTTCGTGAAGGGAGCTTGTGAGGTCGCGCGCGGCTCGAATTTCGATGCCCACGCCGCGTTGAAGTAGACGGCGTTCACCAGGACGAGGCGCGTCGTCGAGTCGACCAAACCTCTCGGCAGGATGTTCATGATGCGCTTCGCGGTCTTCTCTTCGACCCAGGCGTTGATCGTGCTGCGCGACTTCTCGGTCTCGGCGATGAAGTCGACGATGTTGAGCCCCGCGCCGTAGTTGACGGCGAGGGTGTCGAGGAATGGCGCCTCGAACGACGTGCCCTTCTGACCCCAGATCGAGTTGGTGACGTCGAGGCGGAACGGTTTGCCGTCCTTGCCCTCGGCGTTCCTGCCGCGGCGCGCGAGCGCGAGGTCGAGATAGTCGAACGCCTTGTGGAGACGGTCGTCGGGCAGATCGAAGTGCAGCGCCTTCTTCATCTCCGCGGCGGTCTCGCCACGCGCGCCTGCGTAGGTCATCGCGAGCGCGATCGACGCGCTGTGCGGCGAGAGGAAGATGTCCTTGTCGACGCTCTCGGGCTGCTTACGGACGGCCTGGTAGATGTCGACCGCGAAGTCGGCCTGGCTCGCTGTGAGCGTCGCGCGCTCGGCGTCCGACAGCTGCGGGCTCATGTCCCGCTGCTGCGCCGAGCGGACGACGTCGACCTCGACCGCGTCGCGCGACGACGAGCATGCGGCCAGACCGACGGCGGCGAGGACGACAGCGACGTTCGAGAGAGTCTTCACGGTTGCAGCCTCCACCCCGACCGTCAGCAGAGACCGTGCCATGCCAACGGCACGCATGGGCCGGCTTTCACCGAGAATTGCTCGACGTTCGCGTGTGCCACCTGCCTGGCCCTGGCACAATCCAGGGCGCCCGGTGCAGGGGCGGCGGCGCTTTCGGTCGCGAGCGCGTTGCAGCGCGCTCGCGACCCGCTCAGGTCTGCGGACGGCCGGCGGGGCGGCGCCGGCTCACGTCCCCGGCAGCCTGAAGCCGCCGGCGTCGAACCGGAAGAGCCCGCCGTCGAGGAGGCCGGAGGGGAGCTTGAAGGTCGGCGTGGGAACGGGCGCGGGCGCGGCGCCGCTGTCCGTCTTCGTGGCGCCGGCGTCGGTGACGGCGGGCGCCGCGGCGTCGACGACCTTCGCGCCGGAGTCGACCACGCCGGCGTCCGTCGCGACCGGCTTCGTCGTCGCCGTCGTCGTGGGCGCGATGGTCGGGGCGGCCGTCGTGGTCGTGGTCGGGATCGGCTCGGCTGCGGTCTCGGTCGGAGCCGGGGCTGGGGCCGTCTCGGCGTCGGCCGTGAGCTCAGCGACGGCCGCATCGGCTCCGCCATCGTCACCCGCCCCGCGGTTCTTGAGCTTGTCGATCAGCTCGCTGCAGCCAGCGAGGGGGAACGCGATCGCGGTGAGCGTGAGGAGGAGGGCAGGGATATAGCGACGCATGCGTGAGCGCGAGCATACCCAAAGCGGGGGCGTATGTCCGCGGGTCAGGCTGCCGGTGCGGCGACGATGCTCGGCCTCGCGCGGATTGCCTGCAGGATGGCGTGGCGTTCGAGCGCCCGAGACGATGGCCTGCTCGACGGTGTCGAAGAAGAGCTCCCGCGCCTCCGCTCCGCTGCACGAGCCGACGGCCACGCCTTCGTTCGGCGGCCGCGCCGACGCGGAGACCTGGGCGAGATGGGCGAGCTTCGTGCTCGACGAGGTGATCGATGAGCAGCTCGCAACGCTCCATCCGGCATCTCGATGCGCGCCGCGACGATGAGCGAGACGGCGACGGTTTCGCCGCGTGGTCGTGAGAGTGGTCGTGAGCACAGCGCATGAAAATGGGGCTCGCGTCCCAATTCACCCGCAGCGCTGCGCCTTCGGTGCTCGTGAAATCGCGAGACGATGGGACCGGTCGAGCTTTGGGTTGTGGCGTCCTCATGGCAGAATCCGCCGCTCATGTCGGAAGAGGACGAGACGGATCGATCCATGCCGGAGCGGCGACCCCACGCGCCGCCGGCGTCCCGTCTCGGGCGCCTGGCGCGGCTCGGTGCGCTCTCGACGCGGGCGCTTCCGATCGCGACCGAGGCGATGCGCCGAGCGGCGTTCGGAAAGCGAAGCGACGCCGACGCGGAGCGTGAGGCCCAGCAGCGGGTCCTCGACAACGCGAAGAAGACCGCCGAGGCGATGCTGAAGACGCTCGGCGAGATGAAGGGCCTGCCGCTCAAGCTCGGGCAAATGGCGTCGTACATCGACGGTCTCGCGCCGCCCGGCTACGAGGAGAAGTTCCAGGAGGTCCTGAAGAAGCTCCAGGCGAAGGCGCCGCCGCTCTCGCGCGAGGCCGCCGAGAAGGTCGTCACGAAGGAGCTCGGTCGTCCCGAGGAGATCTTCGAGGAGTGGGAGCCCGATCCGTTCGCCGCGGCGAGCATCGGTCAGGTGCACCGCGCCGTGACGAAGAGCGGCGACCGCGTCGCGGTGAAGGTGCAGTACCCCGACATCGACAAGGCGATCGTGAACGACCTCAAGAGCATCTCGATGCTCGAGTCGATGATCGCGCCGGTGGGCCGCAAGTATCACACGAAGGAGACGCTCGACGAGATCAAGGCGGTCTTCCTCGCGGAGCTCGACTACGGCCTCGAGGCCGAGAACGCCGAGATGTTCCGGCGGATCCACGACGGCGACGACGAGATCGTCATCCCGCGCGTGTGGAACGCGTTCTCCACCAAGCGCGTGCTCACCCTCGAGATGATCGGCGGGGAGGACTACGCCGCGTTCTGCAAGCGAGCGGATCAGGAGGAGCGCAACGCGGCGAGCGCTACGATCTGGCGCTTCATGTTCCGCTCGCTCTTCAAGCACGGCGTGCTCTATGCCGACCCGCATCCGGGGAACTACCGCTTCCTCGGCGGCGGCCGCGTCGCCTTCCTCGACTACGGCTGCGTGAAGAAGATGCCGCCGCATCTCCTCGCCGGGACGAAGCGCTACATCGCGACGGCGATGGATGGGGACTGGGAGGCGTTCGAGCGCGCTTGCGTCGAGGTGCTCGGCTACGACCCGAACGACACCGAGTCGTTCCGGCTCTTCATCGACTACTCGAAGATGATCCTCGAGCCGCTGACGACCGACGGCACCTTCCGCCACACCCACCAGGTCGCCCGCGAGGCGGTCGCCTTCCTCGTGCGCGGCGGGAAGCGGATCATGAAGCCGAAGGAGGGCGACGTACTGCCGAACCTCCCGAAGCCGATCCACATGCCGCAGGACCACACCTTCATGAACCGCCTCCAGTGGGGCCTCGCCAGCGTGATGGCCGGGCTCGGCGGCGAGGGGAACTGGCGGAGGATCGCCGAGCCGTGGATTCGCGGACCCTACGAGGAGCCCTGACGGGCGCATCGTCGCCGGTGTGCATCGCTCCGTCGTCGCCTCGCGGCGCCGGCTCGCGTGCGCGCGCGCTTTCGGCGGCCGATCCGCGGGCTGCGGCCTCGGGCGAGGCGCTCACCGTCCTGCGCGCTCACGGTGATGCGGGCGCCGACAACCTGCTCGTCCACGGAGACAACCTCGCTGCGCTGCGGCGGCTCGAGGCACGTTTCGCCGGCCAGATCCGGTGCG